>Ga0209197_1000034_pt1 | contig 88824 bp, 89 predicted proteins | sample COGITO_mtgs_1105_4_FD_184802 | JGI IMG/M metagenome (GOLD analysis project Ga0209197, IMG submission 184802) | Pelagic marine microbial communities from North Sea - COGITO_mtgs_110512 (SPAdes) (version 2) | ecosystem: Environmental > Aquatic > Marine > Epipelagic ... | reverse complement strand
TTAGTGCTTTAGGATTTACCAAAGCAGCGCATATTTTTTGGCGTACACAAAGTGAATATTTGACATTTACAAGTGATTTTGGAGTGTTTGCAGATGCGATAGAAGCTGCGGCAACAGACTTAATTGGAACGAATCTAGAAGGACTTACCACGACGGAAACTCCAGCTGGACCTTCAGGACAAATAATTACAACCGCAGACGTCGCAAACATTACTAAAGCGTTACTCGCTACGGAATTAAGAGACGATAATGCTTGTGAATACACAACACTTTTAGACACCGATACCCCTGCCATTTGTGGTGCAGCAAGTTCAAACCCGATTTTTAGTGAAGACTGGGAAAATGGTCTCGGTAACTGGACCGTGACGCAACATGAGGAAAACACATCATGGGAATCTAGAGAATGGACGATTACAACAGGGCTTCCTGATAACAGAACGGGATCCGGTATCTTTGCACCAAATCCTAGAAATGGCGATTGTGATACGAGTTTACAAAATGGGATTATCAGACTCGAGAGTCCAACAATTACCATCCCAAATTACACAAGCGGAACCTTTGAGTTAGCGTTTAATCACAGCGTTGCATCGGAAAAAAAATATGATGGCGGGAATCTAAAATACAGTATTGATGGCGGTGCGTGGACACTCGTACCCGCAGCCTCATTTACTCAAAACCCGTACAATCTCACACTAAACTTGGATGATAATGACAGCCCTTTGAGAGGTGAAATCGCTTTTTCTGGAAGTGATGATGGAGGATCTCTAAGTGTATGGGGCCAAAGTATCGTCGATTTATCGTCTATGGGGATCACAGCAAATAAGACGCTCAAACTGAGATGGGAATTTGGAAGTGATGGCTGTAATGGCGTTGACGGATGGTATGTAGACGAAATTGTGGTTTACAATTGTTCTGAAAGTTTATCTGTTGCAGATATTAACAGCGTTAATGATATTCTAAGTATATATCCAAACCCGTCGCAAGGCGTTTTCAACTTAAAACTTAAAAACGTTTCAAACATTAGTTTTGATTTGTATGACATTACTGGAAAAACTATCATGAGCAAAGTGCCTGTGAACAGGAATGAATTTACGCTCGATTTAAATCAATATCAAAAAGGGATGTATTTTATGAAGATAAAATCTGATTATGGAACCACCACTAAAAAACTAGTGATTCAATAATAGCAACCCAAAATGAAATTTTAAAACCACCCAATTTGGGTGGTTTTTTTATGGGCCGATGTTAGTATAAAATTTGAGCCGATTACTTACTTTTGCAGCATGGAGAAAGAAACCAAAATATATGGCCTTCGGGCTATTATTGAAGCGATTGAAGCGGAAAACACTATTGATAAAGTGTTTTTACAAAAAGGACTCAGTGGCGAATTGTTTACAGAATTAGAAAAACTGTTACGTAAACAAAACATCAACTTTTCGTATGTGCCTATTGAAAAGCTAAACCGATTGACGCCCCACAACCATCAAGGTGCGGTAGCCAACATGTCGCCCATCGCATTCTATGACTTAGAAGAATTGATCACTGCCGTTCAAGGCACCAAAGAAAATCCATTGTTTTTACTCCTCGATCAAATAAGTGATGTCCGAAATTTTGGCGCCATTATCAGAACCGCCGAATGTACAGGTGTGGATGGAATCATCGTTCAAAAAAGTGGTGGTGCTCCCATAAACGGAGACACCGTTAAAACAAGTGCCGGTGCGGTTTTTAATATTCCGATCTGTAAAGTCGATCATATCAAGGATGCTATGTTTTATTTACAAGCCTCCGACATCAAAGTTGTGGCTGCCACCGAAAAAACAGAAGATACCATTTATGACATCGATTTTAAAAAAGGATGTGCCATTATTATGGGTTCTGAAGACCGAGGCATCAATCCGTCTATTTTAAAACTGGTGGACGACAAAGCCAAGCTTCCTATGTATGGCAGTATTGCGTCTTTAAATGTTTCTGTAGCTTGTGGTGCATTTCTGTATGAAGTCGTCAGACAACGCCTCTAAACGTCCTTTTCTTTGTAGTTGTATTGAATTTCTATAGAAGGATCTGCCGTATGGGTTTCTTCTAAAGTTTCGATAAAATTTCCGTCGGCATCAAACTGTTGTAAAAAGGGATCGTCAGCGTCGTTATAGTTTTGATCTTCCCACGCATACTTGAAAGGTTTCGCAATTTCTTTTTTAAACCCTAAAGCAAATATAAACCCAACAATCAAACCGGACAGATGGCCTTCCCAGGACATATTTTCTTTAATTGGAAACACATACCACAACATGCTCCCGTACAAAAACACCACCACAAGGGAGAGTGCTGTTAATCGGTAATGTTTTGAGAAAATGCCTTTAAACAATAAAAAACTCATCAACACATAAATAAGTCCACTCGCACCAATATGATAGGCCGAACTTCCAATCATCCAAGTGAGAGTGCCAGACGCTAAAATCCCATATAAAATAATGGGCCATGCAATGGCTCTGTAGAAATAAAACAACGCCATCGATAACACCAATAATGGCGTCGAATTATGATATAAATGTTGCACACTGCCATGAATAAACGGACTAAATAAAACCCCTCTTAACCCCGAAAACGTTCGTGGATACACGCCAAAATCATTCCAGCGGAATCCAAAACGGATTTCCATCCAAAATACAATCCAAAGCAATAACACAAAAGCAATCGGATAGCCGATAACCCCTGTTGAAAACCGAAATTGATCTTGTGAATTCATTCCTATAAATTTACTAAACCTCAGCAAATAACCCGCCAAAAAAAGGCATTATGTTAGAATGTCATATTTATATGAAAAAAAACTTTAGTTTTGTAAGATGAATGCACCTTTGGCAGAACGCTTACGTCCAAAAAAATTGACCGATTATATTAGTCAATCACACCTCATTGGACCCCAAGGAGCATTGACGCAAGCTTTAAAACAAGGATTGATTCCCTCTATGATTTTCTGGGGCCCGCCAGGCATCGGAAAAACAACCCTTGCCACCATTATCGCCCAAGAATCAGAACGGCCATTTTACACCTTAAGTGCCATTAGTTCGGGCGTCAAAGATGTGAGAGAAATCATCGAAAAAGCAAAAAAAGGTGGGGGTTTATTTACCACCAAAAATCCCATTTTATTTATTGATGAAATTCATCGGTTTAGCAAATCACAACAAGACTCCTTGCTTCAAGCGGTCGAAAAAGGCTGGGTCACTTTGATCGGAGCCACCACCGAAAACCCTAGTTTTGAAGTCATCTCTGCCCTACTCTCGCGCTGTCAGGTGTATACCTTAAAACCATTTAACACCAAAGATTTAGAATCGCTCTTAATGCGCGCCATTACAATGGATGAGGCGTTATCTGAAAAGAAAATTAACTTAAAAGAAACCGAAGCTTTAGTGCGTTTATCAGGGGGCGATGCTCGAAAATTACTTAATATTTTTGAATTAATTGTCAATTCTGAATCTGCAAATGAAGTCACAATCACCAACGACTTGGTGTTAGAGAAAGTTCAGAATAACACGGTTTTATATGACAAAACTGGAGATCAGCACTACGATATTATTTCGGCATTTATTAAATCCATTCGAGGAAGTGACCCCAACGGCGCCGTATATTGGTTGGCCCGCATGCTAGAAGGAGGCGAAGATGTAAAGTTTATTGCTCGACGCTTACTGATTTTGGCAAGTGAAGACATTGGAAATGCCAATCCTACTGCGTTAGTATTAGCAAACAGTACTTTTCAATCGGTGGCCGCCATTGGAATGCCAGAAAGCCGAATTATTTTAAGCCAATGCGCCACGTACTTGGCATGTTCGCCTAAGAGTAATGCGGCCTATGCCGCCATTAATCAAGCCATGGAACTCGTGAAAAATACAGGAAACCTTTCGGTACCACTTGACATCCGAAATGCCCCTACCAAATTGATGAAGGATTTAGGCTATGGCGAGTCCTATAAGTACGCGCATAATTATGATCTAAATTTTGTAACTCAAGAGTTTTTACCTGAAGGGATCGAAAATACACAATTCTATAAACCGGGGAATAATGCCCGTGAAAATGCGCAACAAGACTTTTTAAAACAACGCTGGAAAGACAAGTATGATCGTTAACGTTGAATGTTGAGCGCTTCAATGGTTGTCTTACCATTTTCGACATACTCACGAACCCAGTTTTGGCCCCGTTTGTAAATAATACCCGCTTGATTTTCTATAATATACACCGCATCAAATAGCGTTGCATGCGTCGAATATTTCGTAGTTCCAGAACTATTCTCTATAAAATCAATCCCAGAATCGGTTGGGGTAACAATCAATTTAGAAACGACCATTTTAGTAGACACTTCTGGCTTTGGAACTTCAGCCACAACAACGGGGGCTGTGGTGGTTTCAATCGCGAAAGGAGGTACTGGGATTTCAATTTTTTCAGTAGAAGAAATTTCTGGAACTGTGCCATTATATTTGAAATTGAGCGCTTGCACAGAGTTGAATGCATTTCTCAAAGCTTCATGATATGCTTTTTTGTATTCTTTTTCTTTAGAAGATCCAGTCTCTGAAGTAAAAACAATCTCATTTCTACAATTTACAAGTTCTAAATGGAGTTTAGTTTTTAAAAACCCTTTCGTATTAATGATGTTTGCATATAAGCCTAAACAGTTGTTTTTATATAGATCTTGAGGCCTTTTATCGGAAGTCTTTAAAACCATAAAGCCACTTTTTTTAAGTAAAAACGTGGTTAAATCATTTAATTTATATTGATTTTTAGATTTTAAAAAATCAAATTTTTCAGGGACCGTTACGTACTTATAATCATTTATACTCGATTGAGCCCATGAACTCATGTGCAGACTCAATACCAAAAGGAAAATAGAAAATTTAGTCTTCATTATTTTTAAATATATAGTTAAACCCTAATTGTAAAGATACACTTTGTGATTTAGCTACGTTTTGATAATCCAATAAATTGTCGGCCATGATATAAAACTGTACAGGGCCCAAAGCAGCTGACATTCCAAGTCCAACATTTTTAGATGAATATGTATCAACAGTATAGGTCGTTTTTAACTGTAAGCCTTTGAAGAGTTTTCGATAATAAAATGCAGATAGCGCCCACTGTAGATGATTGGGGCGTTTGAGTGCAAACAAATGTGCTCCTACCCTATTCTGAAAAGTGGGGTCAGACTTATCTAAGCAATTACATTCTTTGTTGTTTTTTTTTCCAAAATTATAACTCACAGAAGTATTCAGTTTTAAAGGGCGCCATTTGATGTAGGCCGTTGTGGTACTATCCACTTTAAATAGATCCTCAAAATCATCATTAACCTCGTCCCAATACTCTTGTGCTGTTTGATCTGAAGCAATTGGTGGAAAAACAGACTGAATACCTTCATATTCTAAATAGCCATTGACCTCATAATTTTGAACGTCTTTAGAATAATTGATAAAACCGAGATCCTGAAGACTTGCATCTATTGTCCATTCTGGACTGGGTTCATGCGTAAATCCAACATCAATACCCACCCCTAAATTTCCGCCGAGCAGAAGTCGACTTTTTAGAACATCAACCTGATTAGTGGCAGTCGAATCGGTAGCGAATGAAAGCCCGGAAGTTTGTAATTTCATATCAAGATCAATCCTGTGAGTCAGGAAATTAGAAGTCCCTTCTACCGTGGTAAAAGAACCGTAATTTTCGGTGGAGGAAGCCTGAACAATGCTAGAATATATTTTACCTCTTAGACCAACGGTCCACTTAGAATTAATTTTTTTATTGATCCCTACATGAAAAACGGAGGACACTTCGGCACTTACACTCAAATCGCCAAGATTGAAACGCCTATTTAAGTTATTATAATTGCCTTCAAGAGCCAAAACCGCATAATCTTTTGGGAAATAGAAAAACACATCGGATTCTTGATAGAGTCCGAAGGAGATAAAAAATGTTTTTTCTGAAGAAGATTTGAATCTAAATCCAGCGGAAAAGAGATCTAATTGTTGATTGAATCCAAAAAAATCTTTGGAATCCATATCATACACAACGTCTTGTATTTTTTGATTAAAGTCTCTCCCGTCGTCAGCAAAAATATCAAATGCAGAAAACCCCGTCACACCTGCATTAAAATGAATATGCGAGAGTAAAGGCACCCCTATATACCCTTTATAGTCGATTTGAGCACCCGGATTTAATAGGATTTGTTGTGGAACCTCTTTAAATCCGTATAAAATTTGCTTATTTTGTGCCTGAAGGGATACAAAAAATCCCAAGAATAATAGCCATCTCATTCTGATAGTTGTAAATAAAAGACCCCTTTGGACTTTAAGGCAATCATGCCTTTCGAAGCAGTCGTTAAAACAGAGCCTGTAGGACTAGACATTAACGTGATGGTAATATCTAACGTACTACTTTGCTTCAGAGCCTCCAAACTACTTGTATCGAAAACCTCTGTATGTTCCGAAACAAGGGGTTTGTTAGTAGGGGAATTTTCTATATTAAAGGAAATTGTATGCTGTAGTGTCTTTGAAAGATCATAAAACTCCATCTTAAATTCAAAAGCTTTATTTAGAGTATTGGTAACTTCATAGACCAATTCTGCTTTTAAAAGATTCTCATCAACAAAATCTGAAGAGAATACATCAAAAACAATAAGGTCAGAAATGTTAAGTACTTCAACTCCAAAATCATCGAGAAAGGTATCCGCTGGTTCTTGAATTTCTACTAAATTGACTTCAACTATCGGAGTGAGAACAAGAGAGTCTGTTTGATCAAAGTCGGTGTCCTTAACACACGAAAAAGAAATCATTACACTAACGATTAAGAGTAAAATTTTTTTAAAAATAAAACGGTTTTTCATAATAAAAATAGGGGGTGATTATTAAGATAAACAATAAAATTACAACTTTATTACCTAAATATACTTTTTTAACTCTAATAAATCGTCCACACCAATGATGTCATCGGCTAAAAATTCATTGTGGTAATTAAAACAAATGGCCGGCATTCCAAAGTTAATCGCTCCCATAATATCTGCTTCTAAATTATCGCCGATCATCAAACTGTTTTCGGGGGTGGCTTTGGCCATTTGTAGCGCGTGATTAAAGATTTTAGGGTTTGGTTTTTTGACGCCTACCATTTCTGAGTTCGTAACCGTTAGAAAATAATGATCAATATTAGATTGATTCAGTTTTCCATGTTGAACTTCTTTAAACCCATTGGTAATAATATGAAGTTTATACTTTGGGTGTAAATAGTCTAATAGCTCAATGGTATTTGGAAACAGATGGTTGAATGTACAAAGGTGTGTGATATAATCATCGGATAATTTATGAATAATTCGGGTTGGAATTTGAATTTCCAACGCTTTGAAGGCATCATTAAGGCGTGCGAATTTTAATTTTTTTTTATCAATTTTCTCTTCTCTGTACAACTTCCAATACTGTAAATTTATGGGCACATAAACTTCTAAAAATTCGGTTAAATCAATCTCTAAATTGTTCAACTCAAAAATCTTTTTAAAAGTCAATGCGGAGTTCTTATCAAAATCCCAAAGTGTATGGTCTAAGTCGAAAAAAATATGTTTTTTATGATGAAATGTCATGGGAAGTCTCTAGTATAAGATTAAATAATGATTTGTAATCTGCCCATCGAGCGTTGGGACTGAACGCATAATTATGAAAAATAAACGTGAATGTCCCGTTTACCTTTTGAACTTCTGAAATCGCTTTTAACACGGTTTCCTTTTTATCTAAAAATGAGGCGTGTTTTAAGAGTACGAAATCCATGAGTTGATAGGGGTGGATCCTTAAAGGAGTTTGAATTTCATAATCTAAATCATAAAACAAAAAAGGGGTGCAAGTCCCAGCTCTAAATCCAATCGTATCTGGGTATCCCATAGAAAAATCAGAGTGAATTTCTAGATCTATATAATTTCGATACGTTGTGGGGATATTAATTTTTGAAAATGAGGACCGCGCCGACGAAGTCACTGTATTTGTCACTGCATCCATTTGGATTTTTTCCGATTTTAAAATATCTAGAGAATCCAGCGCCATATAAGAAGCCTTAATGCCAACATAACAATAATCGGCAATCGACTTAATTAGAGATACAAACTGTTTTTTATTGAGGCTATTATTCTTATCATAAGTGGTAAACTCCCCAATTAAAAAAAACACATTAAACTTTGTTTGTGTTGATTTTTGACGATTGATAATCCATTTAAAATTATCGTAGGGATCTTTTTTAAATCCAAATAAAACTGAAAATCGATCGTATAATAACTTAAACCGCAAACTAAACAAATCGGTCAAAGACTCCCCTAAAGTCCTCAAAAACCCTTTATTTTTATAGTAATACGCGACTGGCACGTCGATGACAGGCTGCATGGAATACGCACGCGATTCAAACTGGTAATTGGGATACTGAGCCTGTAAGGCGGCTTTGAATTTATAGGCCCAGATATCGATCACTGGTTGATCCAAAAACCCGGATTTAAAAGCCAAACTTTCTTCTTTAGTAAACCGTCCATACGAATCTTTTACATGCGGCAAATATTCTTCATACCGACTTAATAAATAAAAAGAGGCAGAAAATATATCATAAGGAAGGTGACTTTTTTCTCCACTACTAAAAAAACATTTAGTGTCCTCCCAAGTCTGAACATTTAGCTCAATATCAGATAACCCTTGCTCCAATAAAAGTCCGTTACTTTTCACAAAAAACTCACTCCCTAGGGGTTGAGCACCATAAGACATTTTCAGACTGTCGTGTGCGATAAATTCCTCGATTACATTTGTAAAAGAGACCGGTATTTTGAGAATTCGAGTACAAATTTGTTTAAAAACATATTTGAGTCTCGGCGTAATTTTAGACGTGTAAATTAATAACATTAGAGTAAGCTTTCATCGGCAAAACTAAAATAGGCCTTTTCTGTGACAATTAAATGATCTAAGACTTTAATATCTAAACTTTCAGCCGCTAATTTTAATTTTTGTGTGAGATGGATATCTGCAGCACTCGCCACAAGCGTCCCCGATGGGTGATTGTGCACCAAAATGAGCCCGATGGCCGAATACTCTAAGGCTTGCTTAAGAACCAAACGGACATCGACAATTGTACCTGTCATTCCGCCTTTACTAAGTTGAGTTTTGGCCAGTATTTTGTTTGAATTATTAAGATATAACACCCAAAACTCTTCATGCTGAAGATGTCCTAAAAGAGGACGCATCATATCAAATACCGAAGCACTGCCGTTTATTTTAACAGCTTGTTTCTCATCCGTGTCTCGCCGACGTCGGCCCAACTCCATCGCAGCAGCAATTTTAACCGCTTTGGCCTCACCAATTCCTTTAAAAGTCATTAATTGAGCGGGAGATAACTTCCCTAAACCTTGTATATCGTACCCCACACTTGACAAAATGCGCTTGGACAAACTCACCGCACTTTCCTGAAAAGACCCAGAACCAATTAAGATCGCTACCAATTCGGCATCACTCAAAATGCGGGCGCCTTTATCAATTAGTTTTTCGCGAGGTTGGTCATCTTGCGACCAATTTTTTATGGAAAATGATTTTGTAGGTAGTGTCATAAGTTTGGGGGGGGTTGGGGATTGGTTCACTAGAGTCAACTCGTATGGGAAACTGTTATTTTGAGGGCTTCAAAATCTAAATTCCCATAACTTCCAGAGCTCATCAGTAAGACAGTTTTTTGAGCATATTCTAGAGAGGTTATATAGTTTTTAAAATCCTCAGGGTCTGTATATATAATAAGGTCATCACGCTCAAAAGCCTGTGCTATTTGTGCTTTCGATACCGATTCTAATTTTTTAATTTCAACAGCATGTGGCGAATAAAACACCACCGCTTTTTCGGCGGCATCGAGGGAGCCTTTGTAGTGTTCGAGAAAATCTGCATTTAAACTGCTGTAAGTATGTAACTCTAAACAGGCGATTAGTTCGCGTGTCGGAAACTGTGATTTGACCGCTTCCGTAGTGGCTTTGACCTTACTTGGCGAATGTGCAAAATCTTTATATACAACACAGTTTTTGTTTTCTGCGACTTTTTCTAGGCGTTTGCTTGCCCCAGAAAAACTTGAAATTGCTTCATAAAAATCGGCCTCATCGACGCCTATTTGTTGGCAAATCCATTTTGAACCTGCTAAATTATTTAAATTATGAGCCCCAAAAACTTCGAGTGGAAGTGGCCCTTCTTCGGTTTCTAAATAAGTAACTCCCTCAACGATTGTGTGTTCTGGCGTTTGATATGGAAATTTCCGAATTTGATTGGCGCTTTGTTCTACAATCGTTTTTACATTGAGGTCTTCCGTATTGTAAGAAATACTCCCACCAACGGTAATACTATCTACAAAAATTTTAAACTGTTCGAGATAGTTTTCAAACGTTGGAAATACGTTAATATGATCCCACGCAATCCCACTTAAAAGAGCAATATTTGGTTGGTATAAATGAAATTTTGGTCGACGGTCTATAGGAGAACTCAAGTATTCGTCGCCTTCTAGAACCATAAAGTCAGCGTCATCGGTTAGTTTAACCATAACATCAAAACCGTCTAACTGGGCACCTACCATATAATCCACCTCAATATCGTGGTAATTCAAGACGTGGAGTATCATGGCTGTAATGGTTGTTTTTCCATGACTACCACCAATAACGACCCGCGTTTTATGTTTCGATTGTTCATATAAAAACTCTGGATATGAATATATTTTGAGATCCAATTCTTGAGCTTTTAAAAGCTCGGGATTGTCTTTTTTGGCGTGCATTCCCAAAACCACTGCATCTAAATTTTGGGTGATTTTCTCCAGATACCATCCAAAACTATCTGGCAAAAGTCCGGCAGCATTTAATCGCGATTTTGAGGGTTCAAAAATAGTGTCGTCACTCCCCGTAACCTGCATTCCTTTGTTGTGAAGTGCCAAGGCTAAATTATGCATCGCAGCACCACCAATAGCAATAAAATGTACATTCATAGTGTAAGTTTATGAGAGGTAAATATACGGAATGACGTTAAATTCTCTTAAGGCTTTCGCAATAAAATTAATTGCTTTTCTTTCAAAGCAGGCTTAAAACCCGGCATTTCTTGCAGTGCACTTTCAATAGAAGAAAGTGCTTGAGATGTTTTATCTTGTAATTTAAACATCTGTGCTTGAAGCATATAAGCCAACTCTAAAGGTTTGCTGTCTTTAGAAGATTTGAAGTCAATAAACGTTTGGATATAACGTTGTCCTATTGGGAGTTGTGTATTGTGAATCGCAGATGCTTTTGCAATAAGAAAATGTACTAAATTATTGTGCGATTTAAAATGGCTAGAATTTGATGGGTTACTTTGAAAACAGTTCAGATCTGCGACGTTTTCTAAACCCAATTTATAATAGATTTTTGCCTGCGTTCCTTGATCAGAATCTTCATATACATATGCTTTTGCAAAATAGCCATTCACTTTGGAAAGCTGTTCTAATTCATCCCCATATGAAATCGCTTTTTTATAACTTCCTCCTAAAAATCCTGGCAGTTGTGTGTACAATTCTACCAAGGCCCAACGAACATTTATGTGTTTTGGGTTGAGTTGAGCGGCTTTAAGAAATGATGCTTTTACTTTAGAAATCAGCCCAATAGCATTTAGCTTAGGCCCTTCTTTAGCGAGTCTCCCTAAAACACCTCCATATTTAAAGTGATAGTCCGCATTAGCAGCCTCTAGATCAATGAGTTGTTTATATGCCGAAGCCGCTTTGTTCCAGTTGCTTTGAAAACCATAGGCATCCCCCATCAGCTCAAGTAATTCTAAATCTTGAGGAGTTTCAACTAAATAAGCTTCTAGTTTTTGAACCGCTTGATCGTAGTTTTTTGCCTCAAATAAGCGCTCAAATTCTTGCGTATAATTTTGACCTATTAATAAGAATGGAGAGAGTAAAACTAATAAAAAGTGTTTCATATCTACAACTTTTTAAGGATTCAACATGGCCCACAATCTATCTTTAAGTTCGACAATACCTGACTGTGCTAAAGAGGAAATAAAGACATAGTCGATTGGTAATTCTGCATCCAACTCTTCCATTAATTCTGCTTTGAGTTCATCGTCGAGCATGTCACTTTTTGACACGGCGATGATACGATCTTTATCGAGCATCTCTGGGTTATAGCGTCTCAATTCATCTAATAAAATATCATATTGTTTTTTGATATCATCCGCATCTGCAGGAATCAAAAATAAGAGAATTGAATTTCGCTCGATGTGACGTAAAAAGTAATGACCCAACCCTTTGCCTTCTGCTGCACCTTCGATAATCCCAGGGATATCGGCCATGACAAACGATTGATAATCTCGATATTCTACAATTCCTAAATTTGGTTTTAAGGTTGTAAATTCATAATCGGCAATTTTTGGCTTCGCAGAGGATACAACAGATAATAACGTTGATTTTCCAGCATTAGGAAATCCAACCAATCCAACGTCGGCCAACACTTTTAATTCGATAGTTACAAATTTTTCATCCATCGGGAGACCAGGCTGAGCATAGCGTGGCGTTTGGTTGGTTGACGATCTAAAATGCCAATTCCCTAAGCCCCCTTTACCGCCTTCACAAAGAATAACTTCCTCGTTGTTATCTGTAATTTCAAAAAGAATTTCATTTGAATCCGAATCTCTTACCACCGACCCTAATGGGACATCAACATATACGTCTTCACCATCGGATCCTGTACTACGGCTTTTACTACCACTGCCTCCGTGTCCTGCTCGAAAATGGCGTTTGAATTTCAAGTGATGTAACGTCCAAAGATTGTCACAACCTCTTACGATTATGTGACCACCGCGACCGCCATCCCCACCATCTGGACCCCCTTTTGTAATGAATTTCTCACGATGAAGGTGTACTGATCCCTTTCCTCCACTACCAGAGCAAGCAAACATTTTTACATAATCAACAAAATTACCTTCAGTCATGTGGTTCTGTTTTTTACAGTGTATCTACTACTGCATTGAGCCGAACTGTAATGTCTTCTATAGACCCTACGCCATCCACTCCAAAGTATTTATTCTTAGCCGCATAATAGGACTTAAGAATTGCTGTTTCAGCATAATATATTTTTATTCTGTTTCGAACCACTGCATCATTTGCATCATCGGGTCTTCCACTCGTTTCGCCACGTTTGAGAAGGCGTTTTACCAACACCTCATCATCAACTTCCAAAGCAATCATAGCGCTGATTTCTGTTTGATGCGATTTTAAAAGCACATCTAACGCGTCCGCCTGCAAGACATTTCTAGGGAATCCATCAAAAATAAACCCCTTAGAATCAAGGTTTTTAGCAACCTCAGCACTGAGCATATCAATGGTCACCTGATCTGGAACTAACTCGCCTTTGTCCATAAAAGACTTTGCTAAAACCCCTAAATCTGTTTCGTTTTTTATATTAAAACGAAATACATCTCCAGTGGAGATATGTATTAAATTGTAAGTTTCTTTCAAAAAAGCTGCTTGAGTCCCTTTCCCTGCACCAGGAGGGCCAAATAACACTAAATTTTTCATTTTTATTTAAACTTTTAGATATTGACTTCAAAAAAGTGTCAATGTTTACTACTAAATCAAGCCGCAAATATAATCAATTGTAAAGGTTTTGATTCGTTTTGATGCCCGATTTTAGTGTCCGATTTCATTTTTAAGTGTATTTTTGTACTGTATTTATAAAATCGTTCAAGAAAATCTTATAATGGAGTATTTTTCATCAAACTTCAAACTTGGTATTTTAGGTGGCGGTCAGCTCGGGAAAATGTTACTTTATACCACCCGGAAATTTGACATCCACACCAGTGTTTTAGACCCTAGTTCAGAAGCGCCAAGTAAACTGGCCTGTAACGAATTTTTTCAAGGGGATTTAATGGACTACGAGGCCGTTTATAATTTTGGTAAAAAAGTAAACACACTCACTATCGAGATTGAAAATGTCAATATCGAAGCACTTAAAGCTCTTGAAAAAGAAGGCGTAAACGTATTTCCGTCTTCAAAAACTTTAGAATCGATTCAAAATAAAGCCACCCAAAAATTATTCTACGTTGATCATAATTTACCCTCTACCCCTTTTAAAAGGTTTGCGTTCACTGAAGAAATTTATACGGCAATAGAACACAGTAGCGTCGAATTTCCCTTTGTATGGAAACGTGCTCAATTTGGGTATGATGGAACGGGCGTAAAAATTGTTCGTTCTGTGGCAGATTTGGAGAATTTACCAAATGTAGAATGCATCACAGAGGAACTCGTGCCGTTTAAAAGTGAATTGGCGGTCATTGTTGCTAGAAACACAAAAGGGCAAGTTAAAGTCTATCCTGTGGTTGAAATGGAATTCCATCCCGAAGCAAATCAAGTTGAATATGTTTTATGTCCAGCAAGAATTTCGGATGAAATTGCAGCCAAAGCAGAACAGATCGCACTCAAAACCTCCGAAGCATTTGAACACGTAGGACTTCTGGCTGTCGAACTGTTTTTGACACAAGACGATGAAATTTTAATCAATGAAGTCGCTCCTAGACCACACAATTCGGGACATCAAACAATTGAAGCGAGTTATACCTCACAATTTGAGCAACACATCAGAGCGATCTTAGGATTGCCAATGGGCAGCACCAAAAACAAAGTAAGTTCTGTGATGGTCAATTTAGTAGGCGCAGAAGGCCATACAGGAAAAGTCATCTATGAAAATATAGAGAAATTAATGGAGATGGAGGGCGTCACTCCGCACATATATGGCAAAAAAGAAACACGTCCCTTTCGAAAAATGGGACATGTCACAATCGTTCATTCGGAGCTAGAAAACGCTCGAGCGATCGCCCAACAAGTAAAACAGTCAATCAACGTAATAAGTAACTAATATGGCACAAGTAGGAATCATTATGGGAAGCGACAGCGACATGCCTGTCATGAAAGAAGCAATTGCAATTCTAGAAGGATTTGACATCCAAATAGAAGTGGATATTGTCTCTGCTCACCGCACCCCTGAAAAATTATTTGACTATGGATCTAATGCCCACAAACGCGGTTTAAAAGTGATTATTGCCGGTGCCGGCGGCGCAGCACATTTACCTGGAATGATTGCATCCCTAAGTCCTTTGCCTGTGATTGGCGTGCCCGTAAAATCGAGTAACTCTATCGATGGATGGGACTCTATACTATCCATTTTACAAATGCCAGGCGGGGTTCCTGTCGCAACCGTTGCTTTAAATGGCGCTAAAAATGCTGGCATCTTAGCCGCTCAAATTATTGGCGCTTCTGACAGCTGTGTTTTAGACAAAATTTTAATGTATAAAGAAGGTTTGAAAGCGAAAGTCCTAGAAGCATCCAAAAAAATTAAATCATAAATTTCCCCAAAAAATCCACATGAGTATACTAAATACGCGTTTTAACACGCCATTCAATACCGCACCATTTTCAAAAATTAAAACAGAAGCGTATTTACCGGCTTTTAAAAAAGCCATTGAAAATGCTAAAAATGAAATTGATCAAATTGTTGAAAACAGTGCCCTGCCAAATTTTGAAAACACGATTGAAGCGCTCGATTATACTGGCGAACAATTAGATCGGATATCGAGTATTTTCTTTAATTTAAATGCCGCTGAAACAAACGATGCCATTCAAAAAATAGCCCAAGAGGTTTCCCCATTACTCACCGAATTCTCAAATGATGTTGCCCTAAATGTCGCACTTTTTGAACGTGTAAAATCGGTTTACAACGCCAAAGAAACGCTTTCATTATCAAAAGAACAACAGACACTTTTAGATAAAAAATACAAAGGATTTTCTAGAAATGGCGCCAACCTCAATGACGCTGAAAAAGAAATTCTTCGAGAAATCGACAAAGAACAAAGTCAACTCAAACTTACATTTGGAGAAAATATTTTAGCAGAAACCAATCGCTACGAACTTCTTATTACGAAGCCCGCAGATTTAGAAGGTCTGCCAGAAGGTGCTATGGAAGCAGCCAAACAATTAGCGGTCGAAAAAAACAAGGAAGGTTGGCTATTCACACTCGATTACCCAAGTTATGTTCCCTTTATGACTTATGCAAAAAATAGAGGGTTACGAAAAAAACTCGCCTTAGCATTTGGTCAAAAAGGATTTCAAAATGATGCTTTGGACAATCAAGAAATTGTTTTAAAAATCGCACAACTACGTTTCAAGAGAGCCCAATTGTTGGGCTATGAAACCCATGCACATTTTGTATTGGAAGAACGCATGGCAAAGACCCCTGAGACGGTGCGAAATTTCTTGGAAGATCTCTTATCAAAAGCACTACCTGCCGCCAAAAAGGAATTTAAAGAACTCGAAGATTTTGCAATAAAACTAGATCACATCGATCGTTTGGAGAAATGGGACAGTGCCTATTACTCTGAAAAATTAAAACAAGAACGATTCAACTTTGACGACGAACAATTAAAACCTTATTTTAAATTAGAAAACGTCATTGAAGGTGCTTTTGGAGTGGCCCAAAAACTGTTTGGACTCCACTTTACACAATCTCATGATATCGACACCTACCATAAGGATGTCATGACGTATACCGTTGAAGATTCGCAACAAAACTTAGTGGCTATTTTTTATGCCGATTTTTTCCCTAGATCAGGCAAACGGAATGGCGCATGGATGACCTCGTATAAACCTCAATTCGTCAAAAACGATAAAAATGAAAGACCACACGTATCAATTGTGTGTAATTTCACTAAACCGACGTCTACAAAACCATCCTTATTAACTTTTAATGAAGTCACAACGCTTTTCCATGAATTTGGACATGCACTCCACGGGATGTTAGCAGATACCATATACCCGAGTTTATCTGGCACAAGTGTGGCCTGGGATTTTGTGGAATTACCAAGTCAAATTATGGAGAATTGGTGTTATGAGAAAGAAGCGCTCGCACTGTTTGCGAAGCACTATGAAACTGGCGCCAGTATTCCTATGGATCTTATTGATAAAATAAAAGCAGCGGCCACGTTCCAACAAGGCATGCAAACAATGAGACAGCTGAGTTTTGGCTTACTAGATATGAACTGGCATGGCATTGATCCTCGCGAAATAACCGATGTGAAACAGCATGAAACGACCGCATTCAAAGAAACACAATTGTTTCCAGAAGTCAAAGAAAACTGCATGTCAACGGCCTTTTCACACATCTTTCAAGGGGGGTATTCATCGGGTTACTACAGCTATAAATGGGCCGAAGTTTTAGATGCAGATGCCTTTGAGTTTTTTAAAGAAACAGATCTTTTTGACCCTAAAATTGCCGAGGCTTTCAAAACAAATGTATTAAGTAAAGGTGGCACGCAAGACCCCTTAGAATTGTACATCAAATTTCGCGGACAAAAACCAAAAGTAGAGGCTTTACTAAAACGATCAGGCCTTTTGAACTAGTGTGAAAACAAACACTAAAAGCAGCGAAAAAACAGGGATCGCCTCAACCCAAAAAGCGGTATAATAGCGGCTTCGGCGTTTCTTGCTATTTGCCAACATCAGGGCTAATATCGCTGCAGAGAAAAGTAGGACTAAGAAACGATTTTGGGAAAATTGACCCTTAAAAAACTCCATCAAAACAGCATCTCCTAAGAGAGCATATCCAATAATTTTCGTGTATTTAAGACCTAATTTTTGGGGGATGGTTGAAAGATGGAGTTCATCTATATCTAAGTCTCGAATTTCAAACGGAAGCATCAAAGCGATCACTATAAAAATACGTTGTAGAAGTATTAGGTAATGATCTGCAGTAAACACTTCCTGAGCTTCTAAAAGTGGCAAGACAACCGATGTCATTGCCCATATAATTGCAATAACATAGATTTTAAGACCGCCAATAGAGCGAAGATTTTTTGGGGTTTTGATGCCCAATGGAATCGCATATAAAAATGTGATGAGTCCTAAAACAACCAAGAGTAACTGACTGGTATTTTGAAGCAAACAAAACGTATATCCCAGTCCAATTAAACTGAATACAGACACCCATTGAATGTATTTTAATCTAGTAGTAAGAGAACGGTAATAAAATTTTGCCAAACCAAAATACTTCACAAAGTTATAACCCAACACTGAAGCACAAAAAATAGAGACATAAAAATCAGTCGTGAGGTTTAAATTTGATTCATAGGCCGTCAAAATGCAAAATGACAGCACAGCGACTGCCACATGTAGACTGCTATTTATATAAAAATCAAGGAGGCGTTTTAACGATGTCATTGCACAAAAATAGGGAAACTGTTAATAACCCTGAGAATTGTTTAATAACTTTCATTTCCTAAGATTTAAAACCTTGTTTAATTCCTTAATTTTGTTGTTTATACAAGATTCCTATACGATGAAAACAGATGTATTTGCCCTAAGACATATCGGACCAAGAGACGAGCACATCAAAGAAATGCTTGAGGTGGTTGGCACTCCATCTCTAGATGAATTGATTACACAAACCGTTCCTGACAACATTCGACTCCAATCGCCCTTAAATCTGGACGCTCCACTGAGTGAGCAAGAATACATTGAACACATACATCACTTAGCTTCCAAGAATAAAGTTTATAAATCCTATATTGGATTGGGCTACCATCCTTCGAACCTTCCCGCCGTGATTCAGCGAAATATTTTAGAAAACCCAGGTTGGTATACGGCGTATACGCCCTACCAGGCTGAAATCGCTCAAGGACGCTTAGAAGCATTGCTGAATTACCAAACCATGATTACAGATTTGACTGGTATGGAGCTTGCAAATGCCTCATTATTAGATGAAAGTACGTCGGCAGCAGAAGCCATGGCGCTGTTGTTTTCGGTACGCGCTAAAACGCAAGTAAAAGCAGGAACTGTCAAGTTTTTTGTATCCGACGCGGTGTTACCACAAACAATATCCGTCCTAAAAACACGCGCAATTCCAATTGGGATAGAATTGGTTTTTGGAAGTGTTGACGGTTTTAATTTTTCAGATGATTTTTTTGGTGCGCTCGTTCAATATCCTGGTAAATCGGGATTGATTATGGACTTAGAAGCTTTTATTTCTGAGGCCAATCAAAACGACATAAAAGTTGCCGTTGCGGCAGATATTTTGAGCTTAGTGGCTTTAGAAGCACCCGGTAAACTTGGAGCAGATGTTGTGGTTGGCACCACCCAACGCTTTGGAATTCCAATGGGATATGGCGGACCACACGCCGCCTATTTTGCAACAAAAGAAACGTATAAACGATTTATTCCAGGACGAATCATTGGAGTCACCAAAGATATGGACGGCAATCGTGCCCTGCGAATGGCACTACAAACTCGTGAACAACACATCAAAAGAGATCGTGCGACTTCCAATATTTGTACCGCACAAGTTTTGCTTGCAGTGATGGCCGGAATGTATGCTGTGTACCATGGTCCAAACGGCCTTAAATACATCGCCCATAAAGTACATTCTGCAACCGCAGCGCTGGCTGAGGCCCTGGAAGAACTAGGATTTGATCTGGTTCATCAATCGTTCTTTGACACAATTCAAGTTAAGGTTGCTGAAACTACAACGCTCAAAAAAAGGGCAGAACTACAAGAAGTTAACTTTCATTATCCAGATGCATCAACCGTTTCTATTTCTTTAAATGAAACTACAACGGTCTCAGATCTAAATCTTATTCTTTCCATTTTTTCGGAGGTATCTGATAAAAAATCGACCCCAATTCAAGCACTGAGTCAACACACTAGAATCCCAAAAAGTGCGGAACGAAATTCTGAGTTTTTAACTCATAAAATTTTTAATAGCCATCATTCAGAAACGGAATTAATGCGCTATATAAAACGATTAGAACGCAAGGATCTCGCGTTAAATTTTTCTATGATTTCATTGGGATCTTGTACCATGAAACTAAATGCTGCCGTAGAAATGCTACCCTTAAGTTGGCCAAATTGGGGAAATATTCACCCATTTGCGCCTTTGAATCAAGTCGAAGGATATCGCACCATACTGACAGAACTTGAAGCTCAATTAACAGAAATCACTGGGTTTTCGGGGACGTCTCTACAACCAAACTCGGGGGCGCAAGGAGAATTTGCGGGTCTCATGGTCATTAGAGCTTACCATGAATCTAGAGGCGATCACCATCGGAAAATTTGCATCATCCCCGCATCGGCGCATGGTACCAATCCGGCAAGTGCAGTAATGGCCGGCATGAAAGTAATCGTCACAAAATCGTCTGAAAACGGAAATATTGATGTAGAGGATTTAAGAGAAAAAGCGAGCTTACATAAAGATAATTTAGCCGCTTTAATGGTGACCTACCCCTCTACTCACGGGGTCTATGAATCTGCTATTAAAGAAATTACACAAATTATTCATGACCATGGCGGTCAGGTTTATATGGATGGCGCAAATATGAACGCTCAGGTAGGATTGACAAATCCTGGGAATATTGGTGCTGACGTCTGTCACTTAAATCTTCATAAAACATTTGCAATCCCACATGGTGGTGGAGGTCCCGGAGTTGGCCCCATTTGTGTAGCGAAACAACTCACCCCCTTTTTACCTGGAAACCCCCTAATTCAAACAGGAGGGTCCAAAGCCATCAGTTCAATTTCCGGGGCGCCATTTGGATCTGCCTTAGCATGTTTAATTTCCTATGGGTATATTAAAATGTTAGGCGCTAAAGGATTGACCGATTCCACGAAAATCGCCATTCTAAACGCGAATTACATTAAAGAACGTCTTGAAGGTTATTATGAAACGCTATACTCTGGTGAACGAGGAAGAGCAGCCCATGAAATGATCATCGACTGTCGGGGTTTCAAAGCCAATGGCATTGAAGTTGTGGACATTGCAAAACGACTTATGGATTTTGGATTTCACGCACCAACGGTTTCCTTTCCAGTTGCAGGCACCATGATGATCGAGCCCACCGAAAGTGAGGACAAAGCCGAAATGGATCGTTTTTGTGAAGCGATGATTGCCATCAGAAAGGAAATTGAAACCGCCACGAAAGACACTCCGAACAATCCTTTAAAAAACGCACCACATACACAAGAAATGCTCACCAACGATGAATGGAATTTCCCATACAGCAGAGCCGTTGCAGCCTTTCCATTAGACTCTATAAAAGATGATAAATTTTGGCCATCGGTTCGTCGCGTAGATGATGCCTATGGCGATCGAAATTTAATATGTACATGTCCACCAATTGAGGCCTATGCCGAAGCTTAAAATAACCAAACTATGAATATCAAAATTACAGGAACTGGGAGTTACATTCCAAAAATCATACAGAAAAATGAGGCATTTCAAGACCATTCATTTTTAAATATTGATGGCTCTGAGATCCCATCCTCAAATGAGTTAATCGTAGAAAAATTTGAAGCAATTACTGGAATTTCAGAACGCCGTTATGCCGAAGATCATCTCACCGCTTCTGACCTTGGTGCATTAGCCGCTGAAAAAGCCATTAAAGACGCTGGTATTGACCCTGAAACATTGGACTATATTATTCTTGCTCATAACTTTGGAGATGTAAAATCTGGATCGATTCAAAGTGATATTTTACCCTGTTTAGCGGCGCGTGTCAAAAATAGTTTGAAAATTAAAAATCCAAAATGTGTGGCCTATGATATTCTTTTTGGGTGTCCGGGTTGGATTGAAGGCGTAATTCAAGCGCAAGCCTATATCAAAGCAAGAATGGCCAAAAAATGCTTGGTGATTGGCGCAGAAACTCTCTCACGAGTGGTCGATCCGCACGATAGAGATTCCATGATTTATTCAGATGGCGCTGGCGCCACAATCATTGAAGCTACCGAAGAGGAAGGCGGCATACTATCGCATGAGTCTGCATCTTATACGCATGATGAAGTGTATCATTTGTTTTTTGGGTGTTCTAATAATAAATCACTGGAAGAAGACACCCGTTTCATAAAAATGTATGGTCGTAAAATTTATGAATTCGCGCTGTCAAATGTGCCGAGTGCGATGCAAACTTGTTTGGACAACAGTGGAATTGATATTAAAGACGTAAAAAAAATATTGATTCATCAAGCGAATGAAAAAATGGATGAAGCAATTGTCAACCGTTTTTACAGGCTTTACAAAACTCCCGTTCCAGAAGGCATCATGCCAATGAGTATTCATAAATTAGGAAACAGCTCCGTTGCTACAGTCCCTACCCTATTAGACCTCATCAAAAACAACCATATGGAAGGACATCAACTCAATAAAGGAGATATTGTTATCTTTGCGAGTGTTGGTGCTGGAATGCACATCAATGCAATCGTTTACAAATACTAATATGTACGCCACAAATTTTCCTAAAAAGCGCTATAAGCACACGCTAGAATTTCTTAAAAATCATATTGCTCCTTCGGAATCAATCCTAGATTTAGGGGTTGCAAACCCCTTGTCGGAAATTCTAAAAGCAGATGGCTATCAAGTCAGCAATACGTCAGGAGAAGATTTAGATACCAATACAACTGCTTTAGATACTGACCAGTTTGAGGTGGTCACTGCTTTTGAAATATTCGAACATTTACTGTCGCCTTTTACTGTCTTAAAAAGTATCAAATCAAAAAAATTAGTGGCAAGTATTCCACTAAGGTTGTGGTTTTCTACGGCCTATCGAAGTAAAACCGACCCCCGAGATCGTCATTTTCATGAATTTGAATCTTGGCAATTTGATTGGTTATTAGAAAAAGCAGGCTGGAGAATTATCGCAACTAAAAAGTGGACCAATCCTACCAAAAAAATCGGAATTAGACCGCTACTTCGCTGGATTACGCCGAGATATTACATTGTTTACGCCGAACGAATTTGAAGTTTTATGTTGTCATACCGGCCCATAACGAAGCCGATTTTATCGGTCAAACGCTGCAATCGCTCATCGGTCAATCCCTCCGCCCAACAAAAGTGGTGGTCGTCGATGACCATTCTTCAGATTCAACCGCTACTATAGTTAAAACCATCGCAAAAGAACATCCTTGGATCTCGTTAGTCGCAAACACCTCATCCGAAGCGCACTTACCAGGTGCTAAAATCATCAACGCCTTTTATAAAGGATTTGAAACCCTAGATTCAGAATATGATGTGATTTGTAAATACGATGCTGATGTGATTTTTCCAATAAATTATCTAGAAACACTTGCAGGACATTTTCAAAAAAAACCAAAACTTGGGATGGTCTCGGGGCACTGTTATATTGAACAAAAAGGAACTTGGGTTTTAGAAAATCTAACATCAAAAGAACACATTCGAGGGGGCTTGAAAGCCTATCGAAATGCTTGTTTTTTGGAAATTGGAGGCCTCAAAAAATCGATGGGATGGGATACAATTGATGAATTACTGGCACGATACTACCATTGGCACTTTGAAACAGATGCATCGCTTCACGTCAAACATCTAAAACCAACGGGCGCACATTACAGTAGTAAAGCAAAACATTTACAGGGCACTGCATTGTACAAAATGCGGTATGGTTTTGTTTTAGCCTTTTTATCGGCCTTAAAATTAGCTTACAAAAAACGCCGTATAGACCTTTTATGGGATTACATCTCAGGCTATATAAATGCATTTTTACAGAAAGAACCGTATCTTATTGACACCGATCAAGGGGCGTTTGTGAGAGCGTATCGCTGGAAAAACATCAAACGTAGATTTAGGCTTCTACCTTAACCATCCAATTTAATTCATCGGGAAGTGTTCCGATTCTGACACCATTAATGGTATCTAAAACCAATTGACCCACCGGACTCGTATCCGACACATGAATGACAGCGGATTTATAACCAATTTCTTGAATCATCGCAATACCCACAGCCGTGCCTGTTCCAAATGCTTCTTCTAATTGACCGTTATTTGAGGCCTCAATGACCTCATCAATCGTAATTGGACGCTCGACCACTTCGTACCCTTTGTGACGTAAAAAATCAATCACACTCATTCGGGTAATACCCGCTAAAATCGATCCATCTAACGAAGGGGTGACAAAAGCCCCATTAATCTTGAAAAAGATGTTCATGGTTCCGACTTCTTGAATGTATTTAAACTCATTGGCATCTAACCACAACACTTGGTCAAACCCTTTCGATTTGGCGATTTCTGTTGGAAGGACTGCCGCTGCATAGTTACCGGCTGCTTTGGCTTCGCCAGTCCCCCCGTGAGCCGCCCGAATATAGGTGGTCTCAGCATACAAACGAACATGGTCTGTGTAAATTGGTTTTGAAGGGGATGCCATGATGATAAATTTGTAAGAATTGGCAGCACGCATTCCAATAAAAGCCTCGTCCGCAAACATAAAAGGCCGTAAATACAAGGCGCTTCCTTCTTGCGGAGGAATCCATTGCTGATCCATACTGACGAGTTGTTTTAATGCCTCTACAAAAAGTGTTTCGGAAAATTCTGGCATTCCCAATCGACGTGCACTAAAATTGAGACGTTGGGCATTTTTTTCGGGACGAAACAAAAAAGGAGTCCCATTAGAATCAACAGTAGCCTTCATCCCTTCAAACAACGCTTGTCCATAATGCAACGCCATACATGCAGGATGCATTGGAATGAATTCCATAGGCATGATTCGAGGGTTTTTCCATTGACCATCTTCGTAATCACATACAAACATATGATCTGTAAACGTACGACCAAGAGCAATTGAATCAAAATCGAGCGTATCGACTTTTGAATCCTTAACTTTTGTAATTGAAATTAAATTCGACATGGATATAGAGTGTTTTAAATTAAGTTTCTGAGAAACTATTTATATTTTTTTAATTGCGATTTCGTGAATTCACTTAGCACCAACTGACCACTAATAGCGGCACGTTCATTTAATAATTTACCCCAATGCTGGGTCCCTTCCCAAAAAGTGCTTTTTAGTTTTTGAAGGGCTTCTGGATTATACGTAATCAGTTGTTGTGCAAACGCTTTTACCTCTGTATCTAGAACGTCTATAGACGGAAAAACCTTGGTATATAATCCGTTATCTTGAGCCCATTGTGCCGAGAAAAACGTAGTAGCTTCCAAACTTAATTGTGAGAATGCACTGATGCCTATTTTTCGAGTTACAGCGGGTTCAATCACAAAAGGACCAATCCCAATAGAGAGTTCACTTAATTTTATTTCTGAATGAGACGTTGCCATACAATAATCGGTTGCAGCAGCCAATCCTACCCCGCCTCCAACGGCTTTGCCTTGCACACGACCAATAGTGATTTTAGGACAATTTCGAAGGGCATTGATTACGTTCGCAAACCCCTTAAAGAAATCGGTTCCTTCTTGTAGATTTGAAATAGCGCTTAATTCCTCAAAACTTGCACCGGCACAAAAGGTACGATCGCCCCCACTTTGAAGTACAATCACTGCAATCGTTGGATCTGAGCCAACTTGCGTAATTAAATCCGTCAGATTTGACAACATTGCAGCTGGTAACCCATTATGAGGGGGATTATAAAATTCAATATAACCGACTTTATTTTGGACGTTTAAATGGACGTAAGAGGTTGACATATTGTATTGATTTAATGATGCTAAGATAGGAGAATTTTAGCGGATTTGATTAACCTCCTAAAACTTCATAAATGGAAATCGAGTTTCTAAAACTTGAATCGCTCCCGCTAATTTTGATAAAAACGCTGCATGTTCGGAAGTGGAAGGATTAAAGGGTGTATGAGACAAGCCTTTCTGAATTCGATTCACCTCTTTCAATGTCGGATTTACACGAGGGTCTATCCAGATCGATTGAAACTTTTTCCAAATATAATCGATCGCTAGTTGGTTGGGATGCACCATATCTTCTTTGTAAAACCGATAGTCTCTCAGTTCGTCCATTACGATCTCGTAGGATGGAAAGTAGTGCGTCTTTTTGGAAGGCTTTAAAACCGAGTGAAGTGCGGCGATCAGATGGGCTTTACTTTGATTGTTTTCTACAAAGCCATCTTTAAGGTGGCGCACTGGAGAGATTGAAAAAATAACCGTCACTTCAGGATTAAATGCTTTAAGGATGGAAAGAATCGCCTCAAAGGTTTCTGTAAGTTGATCGCTACTTAAAATTGATTTTTCAAATTCTTGCGCCGGTTGTTTATGACAGTTAGCAACAACACTATTGGTCTGTATATGGGTGTAAATCCAAGCGGTTCCAAATGTCAGTACCACATGAGAAGCTGATTTCAGTTGGTTTCGGATGGAGGTCTGAGCGGTATTTAGAGTCTCTAATAGTTCGATTTTTGAAATGCGATTCAATTTTGAATGCGCACGATAACTTTGCCAATACCCATTACTAAAAAAAACATCCTTTTCAGTGTAAGGGTTGTCTTGATGCGCTCTTGTTAGAAAATCTAAAATCGCCACCGGATGAAACAACACCCCAAAAGGATTTACTTCGGTTTGAAACTTATAATATAAAAACTTCTCGGCCATATTTTCAGAAAAACAGGAGCCTAATAAAACCACTTTAGAATTATAATCGATCGCTGGCGATTGTTTAACTAGTGGGATTTGGGTTTGAAGTTTCACAATAGGCGGATTATACGATGTAAGATTTGGCGTTCTCTAAAGCCTCTGGGAGACCCGCAGGATTTTTTCCGCCTGCCGTCGCATAAAAGGGTTGTCCACCCCCACCGCCTTGAATATAACGTCCAAGTTCGCGAACCATGGTTCCGGCATTGAGTCCTTTTGAAGCGACCAGTCCTTTTGACACATAACAAGAAAGGATGGCTTTGCCTTGTTGTTCGGTTCCAAAAAGGAGAACAGCAGTGTCATACTCTTGCCCAATTTCAAAAGATAAATCTTTAATTCCTGTAGCATCTAGATCGACTTGCTTTGCTAAGAAATGAATCCCATTAATCAATTCAATTTCTTGTTTTAAGTGGCCTTTCATTGCTGCTGCTTTGTCCTTTAAAAGCGCTTCGATTTGTTTTTTTAGTTTTGAATTTTCAGATTTCAAATCAGTGATGGATTTAACCGGATCACTGGAGTTATTAAGCACTGATTTAATTTGATCAAAACTGGCATTATTTTGAGAGTAATACGATTTGACAGCATCACTTGTAATGGCTTCAATACGGCGAATTCCAGCGGCAACAGCACCTTCAGATTTAATTTTAAAATGCCATATGTCAGATGTGTTTTTAACATGGGTTCCTCCACATAACTCAATCGAGTTTCCAAAACGAATGGTGCGTACCGCATCGCCATATTTTTCTCCAAAAAGAGCAATTGCACCTTCTGAAACCGCCTGCTCCATAGGCACTGCTCGGTGTTCTTCTAACGCTAATTTTCCTTCGATACGGGCATTTACAAAATTTTCAATCTCTTTTAATTCTTCCGGGGATATTTTTGAAAAATGTGAGAAATCAAATCGTAAATATTTTGAATGAACTGCCGATCCTTTTTGTTCGACATGGGTCCCTAAAACTTCTCTTAGAGCCTGGTGTAATAAGTGGGTCGCTGTATGGTTACATTCGGTACGGAAGCGTTGATTAGAATCGACAACCGCCGTCAACGTATCGGTAAGGTTTTTGGGTAAATTTTTTGCAATATGGATTGCTACATTATTTTCTTTTTTGGTATCTAAAATATAAATCACATCGCCATTAGCCGCTTCTAAATACCCTTTATCGCCTACCTGGCCACCACTTTCGGAATAAAAAGGCGTTAGGTTAAATACCAACTGGAATTGTGCACCGTATTTAACCGAGGTGACTTTCCTATATTTAGTGATTTTTACAGACGTTTTTAAATGGTCATAGCCCACAAATTCTTGTTCATCATCTTCTAATAGAACGGTCCAATCTTCAGTAGAAACTTCGCTTGCTGCTCTAGAACGTGTTTTTTGTTTTTGAAGTGCTTCTTCAAAACCCGCAGTATCTAAAGTCCTGTTTTTCTCACTCAAAATCAAAGCCGTTAAATCGACTGGGAATCCATACGTATCATAGAGCTCAAATGCTTTATCACCCGAAATATGCGTTCCTTTGGTGGTTTCAATGATGCGATCTAGCAACACCAATCCTTGGTCGAGTGTTCTTAAAAACGACCCTTCTTCTTCTTTAATTACATTTTGAATTAATTGTTGTTGTGCCAATATCTCAGGGAAAACGGCTCCCATTTGCTTCGTTAAGACAGAGACCAATCGAAACATAAACGGTTCCTTAAGATCTAAAAAAGTAAAACTGTAACGTACGGCACGTCTTAAAATCCGACGTATCACATAGCCAGCACCCGTATTGCTTGGTAACTGTCCATCTGCAATTGAAAAAGCCACTGCTCTCACATGGTCCGAAATCACTCGAATGGCAATATCTTGTTCTAACTGCTTTCCGTAATCATGCCCTGAAATGGTTTCAATTTCTCTTATAATTGGCGTAAAAACATCGGTATCATAATTGGAAGTTACATTTTGAAGCACCATACATAGACGCTCAAACCCCATTCCGGTATCGATGTGTTTTTGAGGTAATGGTTCTAAACTTCCGTTCGCTTTACGGTTAAATTCCATAAACACAAGGTTCCATATTTCAACAACTTGTGGGTGGTCTTTATTAATTAATTCATGGCCAGATATTTTTTCTTTTTCTTCTTTTGAGCGGATATCCACATGGATTTCGCTGCAAGGGCCACAAGGGCCTTGCTCGCCCATTTCCCAAAAGTTATCATCTTTATTCCCCGTCAGAATCCGATCTTCAGGGATTAAGTTTTTCCATATATCATACGCTTCAGAATCCAGGGTGGTTCCATCGGCTTTACTGCCTTCAAAAACGGTTACATACAAAATGTCTTTGTCTATTTTATAGACTTCAGTCAATAATTCCCAGGCCCATTCAATCGCTTCTTTTTTGAAATAGTCGCCAAAACTCCAGTTTCCTAACATCTCAAAAAGGGTGTGGTGATAGGTGTCATAACCCACTTCTTCTAAATCGTTGTGTTTTCCTGAAACACGCAAACATTTTTGAGTATCGGTCATTCTATTTTTTGGAGGGGTGCCATTTCCAAGAAAAAATTCTTTGAAAGGCGCCATCCCTGAATTGACAAACATTAAAGAAGGATCGTCTTTGAGAACCATCGGAGCTGATTGTAAAACTTGGTGTTTTTTTGATTCAAAAAAAGCTAAAAATTGAGATCTTATATCTTGAGATTTCATGCAAAAATGTTAAGCTTAGTGAAATAATTTGTTTTTAATTCGAAACAATTTATATATTTGTTTGAAAGCCGATCTATTAGATTCTAAAAGATTGACCAATATTCAACAAAAATAGAACTTTTTAGGCAATGTCTAATGTAAAATATTATTACGATTCCGAAACCCTCACTTATCGTCCGATAAGTCGAAAAAAAAGGACAACATTTAAGTACTCATTAGTGTTCCTAATGGCCGCGGGAATTTTTGGATTTATATCCGTTTTGATTGCTGGACAATTTTTTGAATCTCCGAAAGAAAAAGCATTGACTCGCGAGCTTCAAAATCTAGATTTTCAATACAATATTCTCACTAAAAAAATGGAAGAAGCTGAAACCGTTTTAACTAATATTGAGAATCGAGATAACGCTATTTATCGTCTTTATTTTGAAGCCAATCCCATCCCAGAAGAACAACGAAAACAAGGTCTTGGAGGTATTAACCGCTACAAAAAATACGAAGGGTATAATAATTCAGATTTGATTATTACCACTAATAAACGTATTGACATACTTCAAAAACGTATCATTGTGCAGTCAAAATCACTGGATGAAATTACGGACTTAGCAAAAGATAAAGAGAGTTTTTTGGCTAGAATTCCAGCCATTCAACCGATCAGAAATGAAGATCTAACGCGTATGGCATCTGGATACGGTTACCGTAGTGACCCTTTCACGAAAGTTCGTAAATTTCATTATGGCATGGATTTTACGGCCCCGAGAGGCACTCCTGTTTATGCGTCTGGAGATGGCGTTGTCAAACGTGCCGATGGACGTGCTTCCGGATATGGACGTCACATTCGAATTGATCATGGTTATGGGTATCGGAGTTTGTATGCCCACCTCTATAAATACAATGTCAAAAGAGGCCAAAAAGTAAAACGTGGCGACCTTATTGGCTATGTGGGCAGTACGGGACGCTCACAAGCACCTCACCTTCATTATGAAGTTTTTAAGGACGGAGATCGAATCAACCCTGTCAATTTTTACTATGGAAATTTGAGTCCCGAAGAATTTAATGAATTACTGGCAAAAGCGTCTCTCGAAAATCAATCTTTAGATTAATGCATTTAGAGCTTCCAACAAAACGCTATTACAGCATCGGTGAAGTGGCAAAAGCATTTGATGTGAATGCCTCATTAATTCGGTTTTGGGATAAAGAATTTGACGCCCTAAAACCAAAAAAAAACGCCAAAGGCAACCGTCGATTTACCCCTGAAGATATTCAAAACCTGAAGTTAATTTTTAACTTGGTAAAAGAACGAGGCTATACGCTTGAGGGAGCTAAAACCTATCTAAAAGAACAAGACCATAAATCCATTGATAATTTTGAAATCATCACAAAATTAGAACGGGTAAAAAACGAATTAATAAAAATCAAAAATCAACTCTAAAACCTACCTATCATGAAAAAATGGCTCATCCCCTTAGTAATTATCGCAATCGTTATATTTGGAATCTACAACTGGGCAGTTGGATTCAACAATACGGCAGTCGAGCACGAAGCCAATGCCAAAACCGCTTGGTCAAATGTCGAAAGCTCTTACCAACGCCGAAATGACCTCATCGGAAATCTGGTAAAAACCGTTAAAGGTGCAGCAGACTTTGAAAGAAACACATTAACAGAAGTGATTGAGGCCCGCGCAAAAGCCACCTCAACAACGATTGACCCATCTAATATTACACCCGATAAATTGGCTGCCTTTCAAAAAGCACAAAGCGGACTGAGTAGTGCGTTATCTCGACTTTTGGTCACGGTAGAACGTTATCCAGAATTGAAAGCGAATCAAAACTTTTTGGACTTACAAAACCAGTTAGAAGGCACCGAAAACAGAATTAATGTGGCCAGAGATCGGTTTAACGAATCGGTAAATATCTATGATATTTTTACTTCAAAATTTCCAAACAAAATCTTAGCAGGTTGGTTTGGATTTAATGAAATGTCGCGATACAATGCCGCAGCAGGTTCCGAAAATGCCCCCGATATTGACTTCGATTTCAACTAATCTAAACCCTAAATAATGGCGTCACTAGAAGACTTCTTAAGCGCAAAAGAAGAAGAACAGATTGTCACGGCCATTCGCCAAGCGGAGCAAAAAACGTCTGGCGAAATCCGTGTACATATTGAAAATGGCGGTTCGAAAGCAATTGAAGCCCGTGCAAAAGAAGTGTTCCATCAATTAAAAATGGACCGTACTAAACTTCAAAATGGTGTTCTCATTTACGTCGCTGTTTCGAAACATCAATTTGGAATTTATGGCGATAAAGGAATTGACACCAAGGTGACCTCTACTTTTTGGGACGATACCCGCGATGTGATGCAAAACCTGTTTAAACAAGAGCAGTTTAAAGAAGGGCTTGTGCAAGGGGTTCTAACCGCTGGGAAGGCCCTTGAGGCGCATTTCCCATGGGAATCAGACGATACCAATGAATTATCAGATTCGATTTCTAAAGGCTCAGATGTATGAAAAATAGACTCCAAAAAATAGCATCGTTTTGTATCCTCGTTCTAATGCTTGTGTTCACGCAAGTAAACGCGCAATATCAAATCCCTAAAAAACCAAACGTTCAAACGAGCGTTTATGATTACAGCCAACTATTAAGTCCGCAACAAGCCGCTCGATTAGAACAAAAACTCATTCGGTATTCGGACAGTACCTCAACTCAAATTGTGGTGGCGATCATCAACTCGACCGAAGGCGAATACATTAACTATTTGGCGACGAACTGGGCTCAAGAATGGGGTGTTGGAGATGCAAAAAAAGATAATGGCGTTTTTATTTTATTAGCCAAAAACGATCGGAAAATAAACATCAGTACGGGCTATGGCGTCGAACATTTGCTAACTGATAAAATGTGTAGCCGGATTATTCAGGAATCCATCATTCCCTTTTTCAAGAAAAACGATTATTATGGCGGTTTAGATTCTGGAAGTACTCAGGTATTCAAAGTATTAACAGGTGAATTTAAAGCAGCAGCTCGAAACATTCAAAAAGATGCCTCAGGCAAAAATATTCTATTCTTAATTTTCATCTTCGTTATTTTACTCATTGCATTTTCTAAAATTGGAAAAAACAACGGTCGGAATAATGGCGGAAGGCGACGCCCAAGCGGTTTGCTAGAAGCCATCCTATTGAGTAATATGGGCCGCGGCAGTTTTGGAGGCAACTCCAGTTCCAGCGGCGGATTTGGCGGCGGTGGCTTCGGCGGCGGTTTTGGAGGTGGTGGTTTTGGCGGCGGCGGTGCCTCTGGGGGTTGGTAACCCTATTTTTTTCGCATATAAATAGTAATCGGCACCCCATTAAAGTCGTACAAAGCTCTTAATTTATTTTCTAAAAATCGCTTGTAAGGCTCTTTTACATATTGAGGTAAATTACAGAAAAATGCGAATTGTGGTTGCGGCGTTGGCAGCTGCATAATATATTTGATTTTGACAAATTTTCCTTTTAATGCTGGTGGTGGATAGTTTTCAATAATCGGTAATAAATCATCGTTTAACACACTTGTTTTGATGCGTTTGGTACGGTTTTTATACACCTCAACAGCCGTTTCCATGGCTTTAAAAATACGTTGTTTGGACAGTGCCGATATAAATACGATGGGCACATCGGTAAATGGCTCGATTTGTTTTTTAATGTAGGTCTCAAACTCTTTGGTGGTTTTGGTGTCTTTTTCAATCAAATCCCACTTATTAACCAAAATCACAACCCCTTTATGGTTTCGTTGTGCGAGCCAAAAAATATTTTGAACTTGGCCATCAAATCCACGTTGTGCATCACAAACCACCAAACAAACATCACAGTGCTCAATGGCACGAACGGAGCGCATAACAGAGTAAAATTCTAAATCTTCTTTCACCTTTGCTTTTCGACGAATTCCAGCAGTATCTACCAAATTGAATTCAAAACCAAAACGGTTGTATTTTGTATCGATCGAATCACGAGTGGTTCCCGCAATATCAGTCACGATGTAACGATCTTCGCCAATCAAAGCATTGATAAAGGACGATTTCCCAGCATTTGGGCGTCCAACCACAGCAAATCGTGGTAATACAGCTTCTTCTACTTCCTCAACGTCTGGCAACGCTTCTACTAACGCATCCAGTAAATCGCCGGTTCCACTTCCATTGATACTCGCAATGGTGTAGTACTCCCCTAATCCCAGAGCATAAAACTCAACCGCATCTTGCTCACGCATGGCGTTGTCGACTTTATTAATGACCAAAAAAACAGGTTTATTAATTTTTCTTAAGAGCTTGGCAACATCTTCATCCATGCCAGTCACGCCCGATTCTACATCGACCATAAAAATAATGGCATCTGCTTCATCAATGGCGAGCTCAACTTGTTTATCAATTTCAGCTTCAAAGACATCATCACTTCCTAGGATATAGCCTCCCGTATCGATTAACGAAAATTCTTTGCCATTCCAATCACTTTTTCCATAATGACGGTCACGAGTCACCCCACTCACGGCATCGACAATGGCTTCTCGCCTTTGAATCAACCGATTAAAAAATGTGGATTTTCCAACATTTGGACGTCCTACTATCGCTACAATATTGCTCATATGCTTATAAAATTGCTGCAAAAATAGGAAATATCCTTTTGGTAAGCTCTTTTTTATGGAAGTTTAAAAAATATATAACTACAAATGAATATCTTTAGAAACCCCTTAAATCTATTATCATGGAAATTAGCAACAAAATTGTCTTAAGACCTCGTTTTTCATTCGACCAAAAAAATGCCCAGAGTCACGTATTAGAAGCATTTGATGGTGCCAAAAAAAGTCAGAACACCATTAAAATCAACCGCTTAGATACGCACGTATTTTTTAAAATTCCGAAAGCAGAACAACACTTTTGGTCGCCACAACTCCATTTGGAGGTTTTAGAAACGGATGCATCCCACTGTAAAATTAAAGGCTTCTTTGGTCCCAACCCAACGGTTTGGACACTGTTTATGTTTTTACATTTTGTAGCAGCAGGTTTGTTTATTGGTTTTGGGATCTGGGCCTATTCTAGTTGGTCATTAGGTACCAATGTCACAACCCCAGTTGTTTTGATGGTGATGATGGTGGTTTTATGGATCGCCCTATACATTAGCGGCCGAATTGGAAAAAAGAAAGGCCAGCATCAAATGCACGAATTACATGATTTTATGAACGCCGTTTTGAAAACGGTTTAAATGTTTGTACATTGAACCAAGATAAAGACCCCCAAGTCGAAATCTTCACAACCAATAGAACTTTTTGTAAGCGATTATTTTGCTAAAAACTAATTTTTGGAACGGTTCTGATATTCGCACTATTCAGCGGTTTTTAGGACCTCCCAATTAAAGATCTAGCAGGTTAATTACACTTGTGAATTAAGATAAATAGAACGTGTTTTTAGATGATAAAATAGTAATTTGAGTACAATAAATAAACAAGAAAACATAAAGAATATATCCGAACACTTTCGGATATACAGTAGTTGGCGTGCATTATAAAAAAACATAGATGGCAATATTTGAAATTGATAAAGGAAAAGCAAAACGAGTAAGACTTAGCGAGTTCAAACTTGAAAAGGACTTACAGAAATTGGTAGAAGAGAACTTGGAAACTATTTTTAATTGCCGATTTATTGCTACAGAATTTTCAACAGGGAACATTCATTCTGGTCGGATTGATACATTAGCAATTTCAGAAGACAATAATCCAGTAATTATCGAATATAAAAAAGTCGCTTCGTCTGATTTGATAAACCAAAGTCTTTATTATTTGCATTGGATTAAAGACCATAAAGGAGATTTTCAAATTGCAGCAAACAAGACGTTGGGAAAAGACATGGATGTGGATTGGTCAGATATTAGAGTAATTTGTCTAGCACCAGAATATAAAAAGTATGACTTACATGCAGTTCAAGTAATGGGTGCAAATATTGAACTTTGGCAGTATAAGACTTATGATAACGGAATTTTAAATATTGAAGAAGTCTACAAACGAACGGCTTCAACCTCGAATCAAAATACAGAAGAACTCGGTGGGAAAAATCCTATAATGGTTGAGGCAGGTAAAAAAGCAGCCTTAACAAGAAAAACAGCCACATATACTTTAGAGGAGCATTATGAAAATCTTGATAATCATGTATTGGAACTGTTTAATTTGGTTCGAGATTATATTGTAACTCTAGACAGTACAATAGAAGAAGCACCAAAGAAGAACTACATAGCGTATAAGACTAGTCAAAATTTCACATGCTTGCAGACATATAAGAAAAAGTTAACTCTATATTTAAAACTAAATCCAGACGAAGTAAATCCAATGCCAAAACAATGTCGTGACGTTAGAGAAATTGGACACTTTGGAACAGGTGATTTTGAATTGACAATTAAAAATGTAAACGATTTTGAAGAAACAAAGTATCTGATAAACGAAGCATATAAAAACATAGGCGGATAAAAATAACGACACGCAGCAAACCATATACAACAACGTTAGGCAACATTTGAGAATTGAGAGACATATTACTAATATTTATAATCGGAATTCCTTTATTTATTCTGATGATTCCTCTTATGATTGTTTTTATTCCGATTGGACATTTCAACCGAAAAAAGTTTGAGAAAAAATATGCTGAGTTTTTAGCAGGAAATAATGGGGGAAATTTCTTCTGCTACAATAATCGAAAGAACTCAAAAAGTTATATTGAGGAAAGTATAATACCGAATTTGGACAACGGAATTGAAATCGTTTATCTAAATGGAAAAAAAATTGAATCGAAATATAGCACAGAATTTATTTCAGAGGCACTTTACAAACTCAAAAGCTACAATCGATTTCCTAACTTAATGAAAATTCGAAATGGAAAATTGATAGACAAATCAATAAACAATCCATTTTATAATATTCTGAACCAGAATAAACCAAAAAAAGAACTGAGCTAAAAAACAACTCTTTTCTTGATAAATTTTAGACATTCGTAACTACAATAATTAAAAACCTAAGACTTTTAAGAATTATTATACCCAAAACGCTTGAGTTGGTTTTGGTTAGAACGCCAGTTTTTATTCACTTTCACATACAATTCTAAGTGGACTTGTTTGCCAAAAAATTTCTCTAAATCTTTTCGAGACTCCACACCCACACGTTTGAGTGCGATGCCTTTATGTCCAATAATAATCCCTTTTTGGGTTTCACGTTCGACCATGATGACCGATCGCATCCGGATGATGTCTTCTTCTTCAAAAAATTCTTCGGTATCGACCTCAACGGCGTAAGGAATCTCTTTTTTGTAGTGGATTAAAATCTTTTCACGGATTTTTTCATTGACAAAAAATCGTTCGGGTTTGTCCGTCAGTTGATCTTTAGGATAGTAAGCGGGTGATTCTGGCAATAACTCCAAAATACGGTCAAACACATTTTTCACATTAAAGCCTTCCAAAGCAGAGATCGCTATAAACTCCGCATTCGGAACTTTTTGTTGCCATAGCTGTGCTTGTTCTTCTAATTGTTCTTGATTTGAAGTATCAATTTTGTTTAACAGCAATAAAACGGGTTTTTTGGAGGCAGTAATCTTATTAAAAAACGCTTCGTCTTTTAGTTCTTTCTCCCCAATCTCAACCATATAAATCAAAATATCGGCATCTTCAAAAGCAGATTTCACAAAGTCCATCATGGAGCTTTGTAATTCATAGGCGGGTTTGATAATCCCGGGTGTATCCGATAGAATCACCTGAAAGTCATCGCCATTAACAATCCCCAAAATTCGGTGACGGGTGGTTTGCGCCTTGGACGTAATAATGGATAATTTTTCGCCTACAAAGGCATTCATCAAGGTGGATTTTCCGACGTTTGGATTTCCAATAATATTAACAAAACCTGCTTTGTGCATTCCAATTATAATTTCGACAAAGTTACAACCTTCCTTTTAGACTATCTAAGAATTAAATACTTAAGAACTCGCAGCGGCACTCATAAATTCTTCGACTTTGTGAACCATGTTTTTACTACCACAAATAAATGGCACGCGTTGGTGCAGTTCTGTAGGGGTGATATCAAGAATTCGAGTGTGGCCATCACTAGCGTTTCCATGGGCTTGTTCGGCAATAAACGCCATCGGGTTGCATTCGTATAACAAGCGTAATTTTCCATTCGGATTTTTGGAACTGGTAGGGTATAAATAAATCCCACCCTTAATCATATTTCGATGAAAATCTGACACCAACGACCCAATATAGCGCGAGGTATAGGGGCGATCGCCTTCTTCCTTCTGACAGTATTTAATATAGTTTTTGATGCCTTGTGGAAAGTGACTATAATTACCTTCATTCACCGAATATATGGTTCCACTTTCTGGAAATTGCATTTGAGGATGTGACAAATAAAAGGTCCCAATGGCGGGATTTAAGGTAAAGCCATTGACACCATCGCCAGTGGTATACACCAACATGGTCGACGTGCCATAAATAATATAGCCCGCGGCCACTTGTTCACGACCTTTCTGTAAAAAATCGTCTTGTTGAACAGGTGTTCCTACGGGGGTCACCCGTCGGTAAATAGAAAAAATAGTCCCCACAGAGACATTCACATCAATATTGGATGAGCCATCGAGAGGATCCATCAAAACAATGTATTTATTTTGGTGATTTTGATCGTTGCTATTAATCGCAATAAAATCGTCTTCCTCTTCACTCGCAATCCCACAAACTATATTTCGATTGACAAGGGTTTGAATGAATTTTTCATTGGCATAGACATCGAGTTTCTGTTGATGCTCACCTTGAATATTGGTCTCACCTGCCGTACCTAAAATATCAACCAAGCCTGCTTTATTAACTTCGTAATTCACCACTTTGGCGGCCAGCCGAATGGAGTTGATGAGTCGGGATAATTCGCCAGAAGTGTACTTAAATGACGACTGGTGTTCAATGATAAATTCGCCGAGGGTTTGATGTTTTTGGGACATTTGTAATGAAATTTATGCAAATATCTAATTTTTTAGATAACTACAACGTTTTCGCTCGTATTTTATTAAGGAAATATAAAAGGCTTTTGAGTATCTTTGAATCACCAAACATAGATTATGAACTATCACATTCGAAATGCAGTTAGGGAGGATATGGAACAAGTTTTAAACTTGATTACCGAACTCGCTATCTTTGAAAAAGAACCCAATGCCGTAGAAGTTACAGCTGCTGATTTACAAGTCAAAGGCTTTGGAAGCAGCCCTGAATTTCATTGTTTTGTAGCGGAATCTGACCAAAAAATTATTGGAATCGCTTTGGTCTATACCCGATTTTCAACCTGGAAAGGCACTGTTTTACACCTAGAAGATTTGATTGTTTCGGAACACGTACGTGGACACGGAATTGGGTCTGCCCTGTTGGATCAAGTGATTCTTTATGGCGACGATCAAGGCGTGAAACGCGTTTGTTGGGAAGTGATTGATTGGAATACACCAGCGATTGAGTTTTACGAACACAAAGGCGCCCGAGTCATGCGAGACTGGGATGTGGTTCAACTCGACGAACAAGGCATGAAAAATTACATCTCAAAACTAAAATAAACTAAACTAATGCAAATTTTTAAATTTGGCGGTGCTTCTGTTAAGGATGCCCAAGGCGTCAAAAATTTAGCGCGCGTCCTGACCACTGTGGGGCACAGCAACACACTTATTATTGTTTCGGCAATGGGCAAAACGACCAATGCCATGGAAACAGTGATTTCAAATTATTTTGATGCCAAACACCAACTTCAAAGCTCGATTCAAGACGTTAAGAAATTTCACAATAACATTCTCCTCGATTTATTTGAGAACGAAAAACATGCTGTTTATGAAAAAGTAGATGCTTTGTTTCAAGAAGTTGTGCAGTTTTTTGATCATAACAAATCCCCCAATTATAACTTTGTATATGACCAAGTGATTGGGTTTGGCGAGTTGATTTCGACCACCATCATCAGTCATTATTTGAATGATATTGGTTTAACAAACACCTGGCTAGATGTTAGAAATTTTATAAAAACCGATAACTATTACAGAAACGCAACTGTAGATTGGAACGACACACAAGATTTAATTTCGAGTCGAGTTGACCCTTCAAAATTAAACATCACTCAAGGGTTTTTAGGAAGTGACGTCCATAATTTCACAACCACTCTTGGCCGAGAAGGGAGTGATTACACGGCCGCAATTTTTGCCTTTTGTTTAAATGCAAAGTCCGTGACGATTTGGAAAGATGTCCCTGGCGTTCTCAATGCCGATCCACGGTATTTTGAAAATGCAGTCTTGTTAGATCGTATCTCCTATACAGAAGCGATCGAGTTGTCATATTACGGCGCCACGGTGATCCATCCCAAAACGCTTCAACCCTTACAACGTAAAGAGATTCCACTCTATGTCAAATCGTTTTTAAATCCAGAAAATGACGGGACGATCGTTGGAAAGGAATTCGAGTTAACGCCTAAAGTACCCTGTTATATTTTAAAGCAAAATCAAGTGTTAATTTCGCTTTCCTCCTTAGATTTTTCATACATCGTAGAAGATAACCTTCGTCATATTTTTGGTTTGTTGCACGATTATAAGATGAAAGTTAGCATGATTCAAAATTCGGCCATTAGTTTTTCGGTCTGTATTGAAAATAATTATGGTACTCTGGAGCGTTTATTATTACATTTAAAAGCGAAGTATAAAGTAGCGTCTCACAAAGGGGTTAAATTATATACCATTCGCCATTATACAGAAGCATCGATCCAAGAATTAGAAGCTGGAAAAAACCTGCTATTGAAACAAATCACGCCAGATATTGTTCAAATCATAACCCACTAAGTCGACATTTAATACAAGTATCTTAACCTATGAGTATCGTCACCCCTAAAGAAATTGCCAAAGCCATCAAAGTTGATTCCTATGGAGTTATTGGTACTTTTTTAGGATGGATCTTAATGAAAGTATTGAAGATTTCTACCATTAACAAAATCTACAATCGCCATAAACACAAACAGGATCTTGAGTTTTTAAATGGTCTATTGGACGATTTTAAAATTCGTTTTGAAATTCCGGAAGAAGATTTTAAACGCCTTCCAAAAGACGGTGCGTACATCACGGTTTCTAATCACCCCCTTGGTGGCATCGATGGTATATTATTACTGAAACTAATGCTCGAGCAGCGTGAAGATTTTAAGATCATCGCCAATTTTTTATTACAGCGAATTGAACCTTTAGTTCCTTACATCATGCCCGTGAATCCGTTTGAGGATCACAAAGATGCTAAATCTAGTATTGCTGGCTTCAAAAAATCGTTGCTTCATTTGAAAAACGGACACCCTTTGGGGGTTTTCCCAGCGGGGGAAGTTTCCACCTATAAAGATGGCAAACTGTTGGTGGACAAACCTTGGGAACCTGCCGCTATGAAACTCATTCAACGCGCCGAAGTCCCCGTAATTCCAATTTATTTTCATGCCAAAAACAGCCCGTTATTTTATCGCTTATCACGAATCAGTAATACTTTAAGGACGGCCAAATTACCATCGGAACTTTTGACCCAAAAAAATCGTGTTATTAAAGTTAGAATCGGAAAACCCATCAGCGTAAAAGACCAAAAAGAATACGATACTTTGGACGCTTTTTCGGGTTTTATCAGACGAAAAACATATATGCTTTCAAACTCTTTTGAAAAGGTGAAAATCTTAACAAATATCTCCTCCAGTTTAAAAGCTATAAAGCCCGCAAAAAAAATTGTAACCCCAGTTTCCAAAACAATCATGTGTTTAGAAGTCGCTGCTTTAAAATCCGAAAATCATCGCCTCTTAACAAGTAAAAACTACGAAGTTTATTTAGCGCCTGCAGCCCACATTCCCAACATTTTACGTGAAATTGGACGGCTGCGAGAAATCACGTTTAGAGATATTGGAGAAGGCACCAACAAAGCCATCGATTTGGATAAATTTGACCAGTATTACCACCATATGTTTTTGTGGGATGCGGAAGCCGAGTGCCTAGCTGGCGCGTATCGGATGGGGTTAGGTTCCGACATTTATAAAGCAAAAGGGATCGATGGATTTTACTTGCAAGACTTGTTTCGTTTTGAGCCCGAGCTCCACAAGATGATGAGTCAGTCTATTGAATTGGGGCGCGCATTTATCATTAAGGCCTATCAACAAAAACCAATGCCGTTATTTCTACTTTGGAAAGGCATCGTACATACCACACTTCGGTTTCCAGATCATAAATACCTCATCGGGGGTGTGAGTATTAGCAATCAATTTTCAAATTTTTCTAAATCGTTGATGATTGAGTTTATGAAGTCGCATTATTACGATCCGTATTTAGCGCAGTATGTAACCCCTAAAAAAGAATTCAAAGTAAAACTAAAGGATGCCGATAAAGATTTTGTGTTTGATGCCACCGCAGCCGATCTGAATAAGTTCGATAAACTTATTGATGAAATTGAGCCCGGAGCCTTACGTCTGCCGGTCCTCCTCAAAAAGTACATCAAACAAAATGCTCGCTTGATTGCGTTTAACGTGGATCCTCTTTTTAATAATGCCGTGGATGGTTTGATGTATATTCGGATTGCCGATCTCCCAGATAGTACCGTCCGCCCTGTGATGGAAGAATTTCAAGCGGAGCTGGAACGTAAGTACAGGCCCTCGGAGGAAGACTAAGTGATTTCTAGCGCCGTTTTTATTTACACTTTAATTACGTTTTATTCACATTTTAATTACGTTTTATCGTACTTTCGTAAAAACACTTAAGGATGCCTTTTTCACCAAACTACACCATTACTGTCGCTATTGCACAAGATTTAGTAGCGATAGAAACTGGTAAAAAGCAATTTGAATCGATTCCTATAAATGCCATGCTTTTAAGCTCGCTACGTAAATCCGCTCGCTTGGCTTCGACGCACTACTCCACTCAAATAGAAGGAAACCGTTTGACGATGGAACAAGTTAAAGAAGTTGTTTCAAAAAAAGGAGGGGTATTTCCTGAACGGGAACGCGATGAAAAAGAGGTGGTCAATTATTACAAAGCATTAGAATATCTAGAAACGAAACATAACAGACCATTAACTGAAACAACCATTCAAACCCTACACGGATTGGTTTTTAGTGGGAGAAAGAGCGCGACAGCATATAGAGAGGGTCAAAACATGATTAAAGACGGATTGTCAGGCGCTATTGTTTATATGCCCCCCGAAGCTTCAGATGTGAGTGGTTTGATGAAAGATCTTGTTTCTTGGATTGACACATCTTTAGAAAATGGAAAAATTCCTGTCGCCATTATAGCTGCTTTGGCTCATTATCAATTTGCGACCATCCATCCCTACTATGATGGAAATGGAAGGACGGCTCGATTAATTACCAATTATATTTTACATTATGGTGGTTATGGACTAAAAGGCATCTATTCTTTGGAAGCCTATTATGCAAAAAACTTACAAGGGTATTATGATGCTTTGGCAGTCGAAAACATTCCCAATTATTATATGGGAAGAGCACAGGCTGATCTTACCTATTTTTTGAAATATTTCATGAAAGGAATGGCGATCTCTTTTACTAACATCGTGGAGTCATCAAAAGAAAACAGAGCTCCAAAACTGCAAGATAATAGTGACCTCCTAAGAGAATTATCCGTAAAACAACGTACAGCATTGGATCTATTTCTAAAACAGAAAGAAATTACGAGCACTGAATTAGCCAATCATTTAGGGATTTCTAAAAGAAGTGCAGCAGCCCTTATAAGAAAATGGTTAAAAGACCAATTCATTCTTATTGGAAATCCATCCAATAGAGCACGATCGTATCTACTAAACCAAAAATGGGAACAGTTAATCTAAAACCGCTCCGCTACAAACGCTTTCATATACGCTTTAATTTCCGTACGTGCTTTTAAGAATGCGGCGTGTTTTTCTTGGTCGGGACCAATCAATTTAGACGGATCAAAAAAGTCATGATGTAAGCGTACTGCATTGGGGCTGGCTATAAATGGACAGTTTTCTTTCGCATGGTCACAAACAGTGATGATGTAATCAAAATTGACCTCTGCATACTCATCCACATGATTAGAAGTGTGGTGAGTAATATCGATTCCATCTTCTTTCATAATCGCGGCAGCCCCTGGGTTGATCCCATGTGTTTCTATACCTGCACTGTAAACGTTAGCTTGATTGGCTGCAAATTGGTTTAAATAGCCGTGCGCCATTTGACTCCGGCACGAATTTCCTGTACAAAGGACTAATATGTTTTTCATGTTATTTTTAGTTTTCAAACGCACTATCAATCGGTTCCCAGAGCTCAATTTTATTCCCTTCAGGGTCTAAGATCCAAGCAAACTTCCCATAGTCAAACGTTTGTATATCGCCTACAATAGTAACACCTTCTGACTTAAGAACGGTTATCAAATTGTTAAGATTTTCGACTCTAAAATTAACCATGAAGGGTTGTTCGCTGGGTTCAAAATAGGTAGTATCAGATTCAAAAGGCGACCAATGTGTGGATGCTTTTTTTCCTTGCGCATCCTTCCACCAAAAGGTACAACCATATTCATCCACAGGGAGACCGAGGTGTTTCGCATACCATGCTTTGCTTGCTTTTGAATCCGTACTTTTAAAAAAAATACCGCCGAGACCTGTGACACGTTTTTTCATGTTTTCTTATTTTTTGATTTGGGTTTCGTACATCGTAATCCATTCTTGAACAGATAGTTTGGCGGCAAGTTGACCAATTAGTGCATATGGAATCTCATTCATTTTTTTTAAGCGTACACAACTTTTTCCCATGTCTATTTTAGATAAACAATGCTTCGGATATTCTGCAACAAACCAGTCAAAAATTTCTTTTTGGGCGTACATTCCTGAATGGTAGACTGCAATAAAATGTTTCTGAGACGCCAAATTCATAAAGGGCAATGGCTGCTTTGGATTGCAGTGGTAACCCGATGGATATCGACTGTGGGGCACTACATACCCCAACATGCCATAATTGATGCATTCATAAAAACCAGGATCGAGATGATTCAAAATAGTTTGCCTTAATTTTTGAATGGGTACTTTTCGATCATCTGGGAGTTGAGCGATGTATTCCTCTGGGGTCGTTGCGGTAGATTTCATAAGTTAGAGCGATTATGGCTCTAAATTTAATGAAAAATAGTGACAATTTTATCAACGATGGTTTGCGCAAGTTTTTGGTGACTCTCTACCGTCCAGCCTGCGACGTGAGGCGATAGCATCACATTCTTTGATTTCAATAAATAACTTAATGCGGCTGGTGGCTCGTTTGAAAAAAGCGTTTCGAACGATGATTTTTCGTATTCTAAGACATCCAATCCAGCGCCTAAAATTTTCTTTGACTCTAGCGCTTCCACTAAGGCTTCCGTAACCACACAACTCCCTCTAGCAGTATTGATTAACCAAAAGGGCTGCTCAAATTTCTGGATAAATGACGCATCAATCATTTGATTGGTTAATTCGGTATGCGGGACATGAAGGCTTAGTATTTGTGCCTTTTTTTGAAGGGTTTCAAGAGATACTTGTTGCGCATTTGCATCGCCTACATTGGGTTTGATATCATAACAAAGGACTTCGACTTCAAAACCACGGAGTTTTTTAGCAAATGCTTTGCCCATATGGCCATAGCCGATAATTCCAACCGTTTTCCCATCGAGTTCAATGCCTCGATTGGCTTCGCGTTGCCATAGCCCATTTCGGATTTGCTGATCTGAAATATTCAGTTTATTGAACAATGCCAACACCATTCCAAGGGCATGTTCCCCAACGGCATTTTGATTGCCTTCGGGTGCTGAAATTAAATGGATGCCTTTGGACTGTGCATAGTCTGTATCAATATTTTCTAATCCTGCCCCTACCCGACCAATAAATTTTAGGTTAGTTGCTAAATCTAAAAAAGCCGCATCAATACGAAATCGACTTCTTAAAATAAGGCCGTCATATAAGTGAATTTTGGCTGCGATGGCGTCTTTTGAACTCGTATAATCTTCGTGATTTTCATAGCCTAAAGCCGCTAACTGTTCTATTAATAAGGAATGGTTTGTATCCAGATGTAAAACGTTCATCTTAAATATTTAGGATGAGTTTCGCAATAGAGAAATAAATCATGATTCCAAAAATATCATTGCTAGTGGTGATAAAAGGTCCCGTGGCAATGGCGGGATCAATGCCCTTTTTGTGAAGAAATAGTGGGATAAATGTCCCGATAATTCCAGCAACAATAATGACAATGACCAGAGATAATGAAATCGCTAAAGCGGTGCGCATATCTTCTTTCCAAATCCACACAAAAGCGAATAAGAATAAGGCTAAAATAACGCCGTTTAAGGCGGCTAAAAACATTTCTTTTATAAGTCGAGTATTGACACTTCCTCGCACCTCATCATTCGCCAAACCTTGCACAATAATTGCTGACGATTGAACGCCCACATTGCCTGCCATGGCGGCAATAAGTGGAGTGAATAATAAAATTAGAGGGAAATCTTCAATGATGGTTTCAAATCCACCCATAATCACTGCGGCACCAACACCCCCTAGCAGTCCTAAAAACAACCAAGGCAATCGGGCTCGGGTAAGATCGAGGATACTATCTTCGGCATCAACATCTTGTGTAATACCAGCGGCCAGTTGATAATCTTTTTCGGCTTCTTCGATAATGACATCTACGATATCATCAATGGTAATACGTCCCAAAAGTACTTTATCGTCATTGATGACGGGGATGGCTTCTAAATCATATTTCGCCATTAATTTGGCCACTTCTTCAGAATCTTCATCCACATGAACCGAATCTACTTTTGGAATATAGATGTCTTTTATTTTGTCATCATTATTGGCAATTAAAAGATCTTTTAAAGACAAACGCCCAATCAATTTCTCTTCTTTAGTAACGACATAAATCGAATGTACACGCTTCACCTCTTTGGCTTGGGCTCTAATTTTACGCAAACAACCGGCAACCGTCCAGGATTCATACACCTTAACCAGCTCTTTGGCCATGAGTCCTCCAGCAGTATCTTCGTCATACGCCAATAGCTCTTGAATATCAGCAACCAGCTCTTTATCGTCCATTTGGGCGATCACTTTTCGCTTACGTTCGGGCGATAAATCAGCTAAAAGATCGGCAGCATCATCCGAATCGAGTTCTTGAATTTCTTCAACAATTTCTTTAATCGAAAGATTTTGTAATACTTTTTCACGAACATCATCTTCTAATTCTGCAAGAATAACGGCCGTGGTTTCACTATCTAAAAGCTTGATAATATAGGTAGCCTGATCTAAATTTAGATCATCTAAGATTTCGGCAATATCTGCATAATGCACGTCTTGTAATTGCTCCAAAACGGCTTTATCATCCTTAGAATCAATGAATCCATTTAGGGCATCGATTAAGGTTTCGGTGATCTCAAAAGGGATATGTTCCTTAGTTTCTTCCAAAATTAAATTGGTTAGTGATCGGTTTCTATTGCGGTTGTCAATTCAATAAACGCGGCAACACTAAGTTGCTCTGGGCGCTTGTCAAAGATAGTATTTGCTTTTAAATTATCCGATAAATTATAGGTTTTTAAACTATTTCTTAAGGTTTTACGGCGTTGTTGAAATGCAGACTTTACCACTCTAAAAAATAATTTTTCGTCACAGGGTAAAGAATATACTGCTTTTCGAGTCAATCTCAAAACACCCGATTCTACTTTTGGCGGGGGAATAAACACCGAGGGGGGAACGGTAAATAAATACTCCGCATCGTAAAATGCTTGAACTAAAACCGATAAAATCCCATACACCTTACTACCTTCTTTTTCACAAATACGTTGCGCCACTTCTTTTTGAAACATGCCAGAAAACTCAGGGATTTGATCTCTATTTTCTAATGTTTTAAATACGATTTGTGTTGAAATGTTATACGGAAAATTTCCGATAATTGCGAAAGGACGGGTTCCAAATGTGGCACTAAAATCGAACTTCAAGACATTTTCTTGAATAATTCGGGGCGCTAGATTTAAAAAATTAGCTTGTAAATACTCTACAGACTCTGGGTCAATTTCAATCACATGTGTTGTAATTGGCTTTTTGATGATATATTTGGTCAAAACACCCATTCCTGGGCCTATTTCTAGAACATCGTCATAGCCTTCCAAAGTTAACGTATCTGCGATTTGTTCCGCAATTTGTTCATCATTGAGAAAGTGTTGTCCTAAGTATTTTTTTGGTTTTACAATCATTTAGTGCGTGGTTACAGTATATTCATCAATCCATTCTAGTTCGGTTCTGAATGCCAACATTTTATCGGCAAATTTTTGCAATTCTTCCGCTTGAAATTCTGGCGCATGGTTTTCGTAAAAACTGGCTAACGCTTTTTTTGAGTGGGCTAAATACTGAATTGAATAGGTTAATCCTCCCATAGATTCTTCGACCAAAACCTTTGTAAAGGTGGCTTTTAAAAACAAGCCTGTTGCCAATACTTTTGGAATGTGGGCTTTGATCCACCCCAACCATTCGTCGTGAATACTGTCGTCTATATTGGCGGTTACGTTGTAAATTATCATTGGTTATTTTGTTGTCATTAATTGATGGTATCCCCTCTTAAAAAGCGGTACTGTTTTCGAGCTTCTACAAAATGAATGCTATCTTCATGGTTAAAGATAATGGATTCATAATTAAGAAGCGCGTTATCTGTATTTCCGAGCTGAGTTCTGTATAATTCCGCTAGGTAAAAGTAGGCATCATCTACCAAAATATCCGTTTTAAAATCGGTTATAATTTGGATGTAATTTGCTTCCGCTTTTTGATAATCCTTCTGGGAGGTGTATAGCTGTGCTTGAACGAGTAAGGTTTGATCGATAATAGGATCTGTTTTATGAATCTTAAGAATCGTATCTAAAACAGCGATGGCTTCTATTGGGTTATTTTGGATAATCAACAAATCGGCTTTAGCATATAGTTTTAAGCCGGTATGAAGTGAATCGCTGCCTTTGTGATCTGAAATCAAGAGCTGTAGTTCTAAGGCATCATTAGCGGTCAGTTGCGACGAGGAGGATTTAAGAACTTTTAGTTGTGCTTCAGCCCAGTCAAAATCGCCTTTATAATAACTTGTTTTAGCGGCTTTAAAACGTGCTTCTTGAGACAGTGTGCTGTTTTTAACGCGCATCTGAATTTGAGTATAATAGATCAGGGCTTGATTAAATTTGTTTTGAGTCACTAAGATATCGGCAAGTTTCATTTTTAGTTGGGCGGAAGCTAGATCGGATAAATTCGCTTTCAATGCGCTTTTTAAAAACCGAATCGCAGCTTGAGAATCTGAGTCATAAAATGATAAAAATTGTGCATATGAGAGTTGTAAATCAATCGTTTCTATTCCTAATTGATAACTATCTAACAGGGTTTCGTAGCGACCCTTAATCGTTACAAAATCAGATTGAGACTGTTTTAATTGAAGCTCCAAAAATCTACAATTAGCTTGTATAACCAGACGGGTGTCCGTTGCATTTTGAATTAAAAATTCATAAACAGAGAGCGCCGTTTCAAACGCCGATGCTTCGGTTGCTGACTCCGCTAAATTGATAAGTCCCTGTAAGGATTCTGGATTCCGTCTATAAATTGCTTTGACTTGAACAAATGCCTTCTTAAACTCCTTTTGTTGGATGTAGAGCCAACTCAACCACTGATTCCAAAGTATGTTTGGAGCGGCTTGTAATTTACGTAACAGTACTTTTTTGAAAAGTTGATTATAGGGCTGGCTGGCATCTTCTGAAATATAATCGCTGAGGAATCGCATGACTCGATTGACATAAGCTGAATTTATTTCGGCATAATCCAGATATCGCTCCATCATTTTTTCAATGTTTTGCTGTTCGGCGTACAAACCTGCGAGTTGAAGATAATAAACTGCGTTTATATTGTTTTTAAGCGCCGTTTCATAAGACTGTATAGCGGGTTGGATGAGCGAATATTTTTCGAAGCGTTGCGCTACGCCATAGACATAATTTGGCTTAGCTTCAATAGCTTGCAATGCTTTTTCGTAATAGGAGCTTGCTTCAGTGGGTTGATTTTGAAGCTGGAAATTATACCCTATTTCAACCAAATATAATGGATTATCAGATTGACGCATTAAGGTTTCAATCTCTTTTTGAGCAGCGTTAAATTGACTCAGTTGTTGATGACATTCGATCAATTTAAACGCATAATCTGTTCGAGGACTTGGGCTTTTTAAAAGTTTTTTGTAGAGTGATAATGCTTTTTCAAAGGATCCTTTTTCAAAATAATCTTGGGCCAATGCTGGGTCGACTTGTGCCGAGGCGACCAAACAGAAAATACTAAAAAAAAGACAAACTAGAGACTTCATTAATGCGTTTTTATGACTTTAATAAATGCCTAACAAGAGCAAGATGATCCTTAATCAATCATCGAAAAACCAGTATAAGGCACTAAAACTTCAGGAATTTCAATCCCCGAATCGGTTTGATAATTTTCTAAAATACCTGCTAATACCCGTGGCAGTGCTAACGAACTTCCGTTGAGCGTATGTGCTAATTCCGATTTACCTTCACTGTTTTTGAATCGTAATTTTAATCGGTTTGCTTGAAACGTTTCAAAATTTGAAACTGAAGAAATTTCTAACCAACGATCTTGAGCCGTTGAAAATACTTCAAAATCATAGGTCAAGGCTGCCGTGAATCCTAAATCTCCTGCACAGAGTTTCAAAATTCGGTAGGGTAATTTTAATTCTTCTAAAATCGTTTTGATGTGCGCGACCATACCATCAAGCGCTTCATAAGATTTTGTGGGATGCTCTACACGCAGAATCTCTACTTTATCAAATTGGTGCAATCGATTTAAGCCTCGAACGTGTGCCCCATAACTACCGGCTTCACGACGAAAACATGGCGTGTATGCGGTGAGTGTTTTTGGAAGCTCGTGTTCTTGTAATAAAACATCTCTAAAAATATTAGTAGCCGGAACTTCCGCTGTTGGAATTAAGTATAAGTCATCCGCCGTAACATGATACATCTGCCCTTCTTTATCTGGTAATTGACCCGTTCCAAAACCTGAGGCTTCGTTCACCAAATGAGGCACTTGAATTTCGTCATAACCTGCAGCCGTATTTTTATCTAAAAAATAGTTGATCAGAGCACGTTGTAAACGGGCGCCTTTTCCTTTATAGACAGGAAATCCTGCTCCTGTGATTTTGTTCCCCAATTCAAAATCAATGATGTCATATTTTTTTGCTAACTCCCAATGGGGGATGGCATTTTTTGAGAGAGTTGGAATGGTTCCCGCACTAAATATTTCTTCGTTATCCTCTTCTGAAGTTCCAGCAGGAACAATCGGATTTGGAAGGTTGGGGATTTTATATAAGAGCGTTTGAAGTGCTTCGGCGGTACGATTCAAATCCTCAGAAAGTAAAACTTTGGATTCTTTTAATTCGGCTGTTTTTTGCTTAAACTCCGTTGCCTTTTGCGCTTGACCTGACTTAAATAATTCGCCAATTTCTTTAGAGATTACATTTAATTCTGCAGAAATCTTATCCACTTTTGTTTGAAGTCCTCGACGGGATTCATCGAGTTGTATGACCTCATCAATGAGAGTTTTGGCGTCGCTAGTCCGTTTACTTAAACGTTCTATAACGTCTGCTTGGTGATCTCTTATATAGGAAACTTGTAACATCGTAATTATTTTAAGTGGTAAATTTAAACATTTAGAATATAACAAGAATTGGTTTTACCTTTAAATCGAATTAGTTTTTCTTGAATCCATCAATTTTGGCTAAAGCCTCTAGGCGATCCTGTTCTAATTGTACTTTTAAGGCCGCCAGTCCTGAAAACTTTTGCTCATCTCTAATTCGATCCAATACCTCAATAGTGAGGGATTGATCATAGAGGCTTTTATCAAAATCAAAGAAAAAGACTTCGACTGATAATTGGTCTGAATCGCTAACGGTTGGATTGGTTCCAATATTCATCATGCCATACGCTAATTTGGAGTCAATCCTGGATTGTACGAGGTATACGCCGTTTTTTGGGATGAGCTTATAGGCTTCCTCAATTTTTAGATTGGCGGTTGGGAATTGAATGGTTTTCCCCAGTCCTTTTCCTTTAATAACGGTTCCATTTAACATGAAATTATAGCCCAAAAATTGATTTGCAACTTTGATAGCACCCTCTTTTAAAGCGGATCTAATTTTGGTAGAACTAACGGCCACATCGCCCACTTCAAGCGCACTAATTTCGGTGACTTTAAAACCATAAAATTCTCCAAATTCTTTGAGGTCTTTGATATCTGCTGTCCGGTTTCGACCAAAATGATGGTCGTAGCCCACAATAATGTGTTTAACGTGTAGCTTATTGACCAACACATCTCGGACATATTCGAGAGCCGTTATTCTTGAAAATTCTTTTGTAAACGCTTTGATGACTAAATGATCGACTCCTAAGTCCAGCATTAAATTTGATTTTTCATCTATTGTATTGATGAGTTTTATAGAAGAATCTTTCTGCAAAATCATTCGAGGATGCGGAAAAAAGGTCAAAACCAATGCTTGAAGCTGCTCGGCATCCGCAATCGCAACAAGTCGATTGATGATTTTCTGATGCCCAATATGCACCCCGTCAAAAGTACCTATAGTGACAACGGAATCTTTAATTTGATTGTAATCTGCAGCAGTTTTTATTTTCAAAGCTAAATTTTATGACAGAAAATATAATAAACGAAGATAAAAAAAGCCCTCGTTTTTAAAGTGCGTTGCGCTCTTTTTTTTGAATAAAAAAATAATTAGTACCTTTCGGGTTATAACCCCTTTGAAATCCTCTTTATACCTACCTCCTGATGAAACCCAACGCTTCTCTATCTTTAAAATTTATAGTCGTTTATTTTATTAGTTTCTCTAGCCTCTGTTGGGCGCAACAACGCCGCTGTGGTTCCGATGAATTAATGGCAAAGATCCTTCGTAGTCCAGAGTCCTCGAAAATGCACAACGCCCGTCAAGCTCAATTTAAATCAAACCTAGAGAAACGCACCACAAAAACAACTCAGTTTGGAGAAATAGCACCAATTAGAATTCCAGTCGCTGTCCATTTTCCAAATGGATTAGAATCGGACCGTAGTTGTTTAGAAGCATTAGCTCAAAACCAAATAAACATTTTAAATGCTGATTATACTGCGACGAATTCCGATTTCAATCTTTGGACCGCTGCAAGCTCATTTTATCCTGGGATCAATAATGGAAATACAAATGTCCAATTTAAAATTGCGACTTTAAACCATCCTGCCAATACGGATACAGACTTGGTAGAGGGCGAGCCTGCTGTGACGATTGGCTATGATTTTGGGGGGCAAGGTGGCACTTTTTCCATCGAAGGGCCTTTCGTGTCTGACATTAAGTGGGCGGGATACCTCAACATCGTGATTGGAAACTTCATTGACAACAGTTTATTGGGGTTTTCGCCTATAGGTGGTCGTGTTCAGTCAGGAGATGCTGTGGTGATACGTCATGATGTATTTGGATCGGGAACAGGATGTGTGGACTCGAATACAGTCCCAACATCTCCGTACCATTTAGGCCGAACCGTCACACATGAAATTGGACATTTTTTAAATTTAAAACATCCATTTGCCGGAAAAAGTTGCACTTCTGATGATGGCATCTCCGACACGCCCAATATCAAAGTGGATCACACAAACTGTCCAAGCCCTGGAAGTTTTGAGGCTTGTGACCCCAATGAAAAAGCCTTAACTATGAACTTTATGGACTACGCTAATGATTCCTGTATGTATATGTTTACTCAAGGACAAATTACAGTAGCAGAGGCCTACCTCGCTACTATAGAATCGGACTTCAAGTCTGGGGTTTTAAGTATCAGTTCTCTAGAATTTGATACCGTCTCTGTTTTTCCAAATCCAAACAAAGGAAGCTTTAACGTCAAGTTTCAAACTAAAGATACAACCGATTTTGAAGTCCGTGTTTTTGATCTTAGAGGACGAAAGATTTATAAGAAAGCGTTTGAAAATTGTAATTACTTCAATCAAACGATCCACTTAGAAAACACACAAGCTGGGGTCTATTTGATGACAGTTTCCAGCAACGGAGGTCAACAAATGACAAAACGTGTTCTTATAAAATAAGAGTGAGCGCTAGGTGCCGTTAAAGGTATTCATGGCATTCTGAACGCCTGCCATCACAAAACTTTTGATGAATTCGGCGCATTGCTCCAAACGTTCTTTGAGCTTTTCAGCCTCTTCGGAAGTCCACTCGCCAAGCACATAGTCAACTTGTCTACCTTTTGCAAACTCGTCACTAATTCCAAAACGGAGTCTGTTGTACTGGGAGGTGTTGAGCTTGTCTTGTAGATCTTTCAACCCATTATGCCCACCAGCACTGCCTTTCATTTTAAGACGAAGGGTTCCAAACGGTAAATTTAGATCATCTGTGATTACTAATAGATTTTCAGGTGGAATGGATTCTTTTTCTAACCAATACTTCACGGCTTTTCCGCTGAGATTCATATAGGTATTTGGTTTTAGAAGTAGAAACGTGCGGCCTTTAAATTTAAAACTTGCCAGATCGCCAAGTTTTCTGGTTTCAAAAACAGCCTCATTGAGCTGCGCAAATTTCTCTACGACCTTAAATCCAATATTGTGACGAGTGCTAACATAGTCGGCACCAATATTTCCCAATCCAACAATCAAATATTTTTTTGACATCTCCGTAGCAGTATTTGTACTGGGTTTATTTTTAAAGAACCATTCAAATGCGTTCATAGTGTGTAAAAATAAAAAAAGCATTCTGAATAACAGAATGCTTTTGTAAATAATGATTTAAAAGGAAACGGTTTAAGCGTCTGCTGGTGCAGCACCTTCCGCTGGTGCAGCTGCTTCCGCACCTTCTTCTCCTTCTTCTTCTTCTTCAACGTCGATAGAAACTCTAGAACGTTTCACTTGACACACAACAGTGTTGTCTGGGTGTAAAAACTTATAAGCATCGTTTGCCAATTCAGCAACCGTAAGTTTTCCTCCGATTTTAAGTGGCGTTACATCCGCTTCAATAAAATCCGGTAAGTTTACTGGTAAAGCTTTCACTCTTAGTTTACGTCTGTTTCTTCGTAACGATCCACCATTAGCGACTCCTAAAGATTTTCCAATTACGTGAACTGGAATGTCCATAGCGATTTCTTTATCATCAAATAATTGATAAAAGTCGATGTGTAAGATACGATCTGTTACGGGATGAAACTGAATGTCCTGTAAAACAGCGTTTAAAGTCTCACTTCCTAAAGCAATCACAACTGTATGTGCATTTGGTGTGTATACTAGTTTAGAGAATGCCAATTCTTCTGCTGAGAAGTGTACTGGGTTGTCTCCTCCGTATAATACGCAAGGCACGTGTCCAGCATTACGTAAGGCTTGAGTTGGTTTCTTGCCTACGCTTTCTCTTTTCGATCCGTTAATTGTAATTGATTTCATGATTTATAGTTATTGTTTAATTGTTTACATTACAAATTGTGAGCTAATCGATTTATTTTGATGCACTTTAGTCATGACATCGGCAAATAAATTAGCACAGCCTAAGACTCTAATTTTTGAACTTTCTTGAGAAAGTGGTATAGAATCGGTGACGATTAATTCTTCTAGTTTTGAGTTTTCGAGACGTTCGTAGGCATTCCCCGATAAAATTGGGTGTGTACAAATCGCTCTTACACTGAGTGCGCCGCGTTCCATCATCAGGTCAGCCGCTTTTGTGAGGGTGCCAGCCGTATCGACCATATCATCGACCAACACTACATTTTTCCCGGTCACATTTCCAATCAGTTCCATATGAGAAATGATATTGGCCTTGGCCCGTTGTTTGTAACAAATAACCACATCACTTCCTAGTGCTTTTGAATAGGCATAGGCACGTTTTGAACCGCCCATATCGGGAGATGCTATGGTGAGGTTATCCAGATTCAAACTTTGTAAATACGGTAAAAAGATGGTGGATGCAAACATGTGATCGACCGGTTTTTCAAAAAATCCTTGAATTTGATCGGCGTGTAAGTCCATCGTGATGATCCGAGTGGCGCCCGCTGTTTCTAGCATTTTAGCCACTAATTTAGCAGCAATGGGCACTCTTGGTTTGTCTTTTCGGTCTTGTCGTGCCCATCCAAAGTAAGGAATGACAGCGGTAATATGTCTGGCAGACGCGCGTTTAGCAGCATCTAACATCAGCAATAATTCCATTAAATTCTCCGGCCCTGGATTGGTAGAACCAATCAAAAACACCCGTGTTCCTCGAATAGATTCTTCAAAAGACGGCTGAAATTCGCCATCACTATAGGTCGATGTAATGACATTTCCCAGAGGGATTCCGTAGGACGCCGCAATTTTTTTCCCTAAGACCATGGTATTGGTACAGGCGAATATTTTTGGTTCTGGAATGACGTTAGACATGATAGCGTTCTGTTTTTGAGAGCTTTAAATTGATTTTTTATTCAAGCTGCAAATTTAGAACTTTATTTGAACTCTTAAAGGATATAAGTGACTATTTTTATATGATTATAGAAATAATTTTATAGTTTTGCAATCTACTTAGGCTCAAGTGGTGGAATTGGTAGACACGTTGGATTCAAAATCCAATGTCGCAAGACGTGCGGGTTCGATTCCCGCCTTGAGTACGGATAAAACGCCGAGACATATGTCTTGGCGTTTTTGTTTTTGGTTACAACCCTAAGATGACTGCACTACGCCTGTCTACCAAAAGGCAGGCTCGTAATAACGACACGCTACGTCATTGCTCGTCGTTTTTTACGGCGCGGCAGTCTATTCGTTTTTAGTTTCACTTCATGAGATACCGCGTTATTCGTTCCTCATACCTCGTATGAATGAACCGTAGGTGGGATGAGGGCATAAAAAAAGACCTCCAAATGGAGGCCTTTTTAAAAAGTTAAATTGGTTAGTAAACCCTTATTTTACTAATAGTTTCTTAGTAGAAGTACTAGAACCTTGAGTCATGTTAACAAAATACATTCCAGGATTTAAGCTAGAAATATTAAGCTCAGACTGAATAGCATTTGCACGTAAAACTTGTTTTCCTAACAAATCATAAACCGCAACATCTAAAGCTTTGTTTGAAGCTGATGAGAATTTTAAAACATCACTTGCTGGGTTCGGGAACATTTTTACTGAGCTTGCAGCAAAATCCTCAACACCTGCAGTAGTATCATTTTGAATAATCGTAATTTCAGACATTGTAACTGTAACATCTCTAGTTACAACATACATTATTGCAGAATTGTAAGTATTTGTAGCACTTGCAGGAATATCAACAGTGTAAACTGTTTCAGCTGGATTAGAAGCTAACAAAGCTACATTAGCTGTAACAACTGCTGGATCAACAGCTGGATGAGGATTCGCTTCAAATCTAAAGTAAACTTCTGCATCTGCACTTACAGTTGCTTTAAAAGATACTTGACCTGCGTTTGGAAATGACAACGGATAAATTGCTGTATTGTTGTTTGCAAATCCAGCCCATGCTGCAGCAGTTGCAGGGAACGTAAATTCTTGTGCGTAAGTAGTGCCATCAAAAACACCTTCATAAAAAGGAAAATCCGTAGAAAGAACTGAAGTTCCATCTGTGTCGTAAGTATTGATTACAATTTCAGACATTGTAACTGTAACATCTCTAGTTACAACATACATTAATGCAGAATTGTAAGTATTTGTAGCACTTGCAGGAATATCAACAGTGTAAACTGTTTCAGCTGGATTAGAAGCTAACAAAGCTACATTAGCTGTAACAACTGCTGGATCAACAGCTGGATGAGGATTCGCTTCAAATCTAAAGTAAACTTCTGCATCTGCACTTACAGTTGCTTTAAAAGATACTTGACCTGCGTTTGGAAATGACAACGGATAAATTGCTGTATTGTTGTTTGCAAATCCAGCCCATGCTGCAGCAGTTGCAGGGAACGTAAATTCTTGTGCGTAAGTAGTGCCATCAAAAACACCTTCATAAACAGGATGAAAATTGGTTTGTGCCATTGTTAGGTTGAAAGTGATCAACGCAATGATTAAAAAGTAATAGTTTTTCATGTTAAATTGTTTTAAGTTATTAATTGAATCAAATATAGTTTAATACAAATATATAATTCTTAAACAAGATACTACAAAAAACATACAATGGTATAATTTTACTAATTAATAATACAAATTCGAAATTTAAAGGTGTAAAAATTGCCATTTTACAAAAACACACCTTTAAATTATTACTAAAAATTACAACGTTTTCGTAAAATGTAGGGGTAATGTATGGTTTTATATGTTTTATTTTTTGCTGGTATTATTAAACATTTAATCGAAAAAGGGTTAAAATAATATCACTTAATCAAATTAGGAGCTCGATTTATATGTAACCAGCACATCTTGGACTTGTTGTATTGCATCTCAATTATGGATGTCTAGAGCTGTTTAGAACTTAGAAAAAGGAGAAATTACTTATTACCGTTAAGAAAATGACAGATAACTTAAACAGAAATAGAGATAACTTTATAGCGTCGAAATATAAATACGTGGTAAAATAGAACCCACGACCCAAAACTATATAAACAAAACAAGCCTCCATTACTGGAGGCTTTTATAAACTAAAATTGGTTGGTTAGTGATTTTAGTTACTTGACTAATAGTTTCTGAGTAGAACTATTAGATCCTTGTGTCATATTTAAAACATACAATCCAGGATTTAAACTCGATATATTAAGTTGAGACTTTACGTTTTCTGCACGCAGGACTTGCTTGCCCAATAAGTCATAGACTGAAACTCCAAAAACTTCATTGGACGCCGATGAGATGTTGATAACACTTTTCGCTGGATTCGGATATACATTAAAAAGAGCCGTTTCAAGAGTTTCAACGCTTAACACACAGCCCTCACCTACTTTGTAATTAAAAACTTTTGAGACAATCAAACCAGCATCTACATACGGGCCTCGAAACTGAAAACTTAGAGTTGCCCCAGCTGTTTGGTTCGGAAGTGTGATTGAGTATGTTGATCCATTACTTGACATCGCTAAAAATGTTGAAGGAGCCGTAAATAACTCAGGATTTAGCCCTGCTTTGTCCGTGTCTAATAGGGTAAAAGTGATTGTTACGTCCGTTCCATTGGTAACAAACTCATAGTCGAGTCCCTGAGAAAATGTCCCTTCAGCAGCCTCAGTAGTCGTTCCAGAACATGTTGAGAGCCTGTTTAAAAGAGTTGTATCGCTACTGCTAGATTTAGAAGTTAAAATATGTGAATAGCCTAATGAGACCGACAAAAGCATTAGTAAAAAAGTAATTTTTTTCATAATAAATGATTTAAAATTGATGATGAACTCAAATATAATATAATATAAACGTAAAAATATGAAATTTTGAAATAAATTATTAATTCCAAATGATAACAAATAAGAAACTCACTTCGCTAAATAGTGAGTTAAATAGTCAAATCATAATAATCGATCGTTTAACAGAATCAGACTCCTAAAACAATGAAAATAAAAAGAGGCCTCCAATTGGAGGCCTCTTTAAAACTAAAGTTGGTTAGTTAGTCATCCTACTTAGTTTACTAATAGTTTTTTAGTAGAAACACTAGATCCTTGAGTCATATTTACAAAATACATTCCAGGGTTTAAGCTTGATATATTAAGTTGAGATTGCACATTTTCTGCACGCAATACTTGTTTCCCTAATAAATCATAGACTGAAACCTCTAACGCTTCGTTTGAAACCATTGAGAAGTTTACAACGCCTTTTGCTGGGTTGGGGTATAGTTTTACCGAGTTTAGAGAATGGTCGTCTATGCTGGCGGTAGGAGATTTCCAGAAATAGATGTTATCTATGTAAACATCTGAAGGGTTCGTTCCAGCTTGTCCATCAAATTTAATTTGAAATAGACTATCCCATGTCATATCAGTAAAAGAACTTTTAGGAATATCAACACTACTCCATGCTCCTTCATTTAAAGTAACATTCACTAGAGTTTCTGTAGCTCCAGTTCCATTGTTAATTGGAGAAAATTGAAGAACTGCACCAATTGTAGACGACCATACATCAATGTGTAAATTTTCCATAGCTGAAGCATTCGTTGTCTCTATATCAGTGCCTTGATAGTTAAAGTTAGTATACGCTAGAACAGTATTTGTTCCAGCACCTGTTGGATCGTAAGCTGAATCAACCCCCCCTGTTTGACCCCAACCAGGGTTGAAATTTGTCACAGAAATATCTGTATAAGAATCACTGAAAATTGAAATAACGTCAGATGCAACACGAGTTGGAGGAGTCGGCGCATTGGATGTTGGCTGAGCATGTCCGATAAAAACAGATAATAATAAAGCTAGTAAAGTAATTTTTTTCATTTTAAATAGATTTAAGGTTATACCTCCAATATTAACAAACAGACCTCTTGATGCACAAATTTTTAACCACAACAAAAAATATACAATTCGTAATTAAATAGACTTAAAATTAAATAATATTTATTTAAACCTGTAAAAAACATAACTATTATTATTTAATTGCGTTTTAAAAGAGAAAAATGTAAAATAAAAACCAAGGGGCTGTTGTGGTTTTGTAGTGTTATTAAAGAGCTATAAAACAGCATTATGGATTGTAAAATTTATAGATTTCGGAGAATTTTCACTAATTTTAAAAAAAATTATAAAAAACGGCCTTTAAAACCAAAAACATGAGCAATACCTATTATGAGCCTTCCGATTTACGAAAATTTGGAGCAATTACTGAGTGGAGTAAAGAACTCGGCGAAAAATTCTTTGACTATTACGGTAAAGTATTTGAGGAAGGCGCACTCACCGCCCGTGAAAAATCACTTATTGCCTTAGCGGTATCGCATGTCGTAAAATGCCCTTACTGTATAGATGCCTATACCCAAGACGGATTAAAACGGGGCATCACTAAAGAAGAAATGATGGAAGCTGTCCATGCCGGAGCAGCCATCGAAAGTGGCGCAACCTTGGTACACAGCGTACAAATGATGAATAAGTATAAAAAATTATCCATGTAATCCATGCAATTAAAATCCCTGAAGAAACGCGAAAATGAACTTGCAAACGCCAAACGCCAATTAGAAATTTTATCCAATGGCATTTTTCAAGATGAAGAACTCCCAACGTTTCGCACAAAATTAGCCGCTCAAAATCAATTTCCATTACGCCCCAAAACATTAGAAATACTACAAATTAATGTTGGCTATATGTGCAATCAAGTGTGTGGTCATTGCCATGTTGATGCAGGCCCCGATCGAAAAGAAATCATGACGCGCCAAACAATGCAACAGTGTTTGGATGTGATTAAACAGACCGGCGCTCACACCTTAGACCTGACGGGCGGCGCCCCAGAAATGAATCCCGACTTCCGATGGTTTGTCGAAGAAGCAACTAAAGTCGGAATCAAAGAGGTGATTGTACGTTCTAATCTGACCATCATTAACGCCAACAAAAAATACAATGATCTGCCAGAATTTTTCAAAAAACATGGCGTTCATGTGATATCGTCCATGCCTCATTGGACCGAAGGAAAAACAGACCAACAACGTGGCGATGGTGTTTTTAATGCCTCTATTAAAGCCTTGAAAATGTTAAACGCTGTGGGTTATGGCATGCCAGGATCAGATCTTAAACTCGATTTGGTTTACAATCCTTCAGGGGCTTTTTTGCCAGGAGATCAAACGGCTTTGGAAGCCGATTTCAAAAAGGCATTGTTGTCAAATTTCGAGATTCAGTTTCATAATTTGTTCTCGATCACCAACCTCCCGATCAGTCGTTTTTTAGATTATCTAATCGCTTCTGAAAATTATGAAGATTATATGTATAATTTAGTAGCGGCTTTTAATCCCGCAGCAGTGGCTAATGTGATGTGTACCAACACGCTTTCGGTAAGTTGGGATGGCTGGCTTTATGATTGTGATTTTAATCAAATGTTAGAATTAAGAGTTGATAGTGCGGTGCAACACATCAGTGAATTCAACAAAGACCTCCTAAGTAAACGAACCATTTGTATATCGCAACACTGTTATGGCTGTACCGCTGGTGCAGGAAGTAGTTGCCAAGGAACCGTTGCTTAACATGAAACAAAAACTAATTTTAATCGGGTTATGTCTGCTGTGGGCCAATGGATTTAGTCAGACATCTATAAAGGATGTCCTGAATAAATTTAATGATAATGCTGTTCCTTATATCACTGTCGATGAATTAACTGAATTAAAAACCCAACCCATTTTATTAGATGCTCGTGAACCAGCAGAGTACAACATAAGTCACCTAGAAAACGCCATTACTGTAGGGTTTAATGATTTTGAGATTTCGAAAGTAGCAAGCTTGAAAATTGAAAAAGATAAAATGATTGTGGTGTATTGCTCCGTTGGTGTTCGATCTGAAATTATTGGAAAACAACTCCTTAATAAAGGCTATACATCCGTTTTTAACTTATATGGCGGGATTTTTGATTGGGTTAATAAGGACGGGGAAATCTTTAATAACCTAAAAGAACCCACATCAAAAGTGCATATATACTCAAAACCATGGGATACGTATTTATTGAAAGGAATCAAGGTGTATGAATAAAAATATAATCATCGTTTTTGTGCGAAATCCTGAGTTAGGAAAAGTAAAAACACGACTTTCCAAAACCATTGGAAATGAAGATGCCCTAAAAATTTATAAAATCCTACTAAAACATACCGAGTCGGTGTTAGGCACCGCCACTAGCGATAAAGTTGTATATTACTCAGAAGAAATCCAGAAAAACGACTTATGGAATGCATCAATCTATCAAAAAAAACTGCAAAAAGGAACCGACTTAGGCGCGCGGATGCAAATGGCATTTGAAACTGCTTTTAAGGATTCCTATGAAAAGGTAGTGATTGTTGGTAGTGATTTGTTTGATTTAAAATCCATCCACCTCGAAAAAGCATTTGAAGCCTTAGAAAACCATGAAGTTGTTTTAGGGCCGTCGCTCGATGGTGGCTATTATTTACTAGGAATGACCAAGCTTCATCCGTCTCTATTTAAAAACAAACAATGGGGAACCGACTCAGTACTAGAGTCCACTTTAAAAGACCTAAAAGAACTCAACGTTAAACTTTTGGAAGCCTTAAATGACATTGATACATTTGAAGACCTACAAAATCAACCAGAATTACTGAAAAAGATAAAAAAATTATGATAAAACTTATTGAAGAAACGACTGATTACCTGAAAGAAAAAGGCTTTGAATCTCCCGAAATTGGAATTATTTTAGGCACCGGATTAGGACAACTCATTAATCATGTTGAGATTATTAAAGAAGTGAGTTACAACCATATTCCAAATTTCCCAACAGCGACCGTTGAGTTTCATAAAGGAAAATTGATTTACGGCATGCTTGAAGGAAAAAAAGTCATCGTAATGCAAGGCCGGTTTCATTTGTATGAAGGCTACACCCTGCAAGATGTTACCTATCCGGTCCGAATCATGAAACAGTTGGGCGTCTCCACTTTGCTAGTTTCCAATGCGTCAGGGGCTTTAAATCTGGACTATAATAAAGGAGACCTGATGCTGATCGATGACCACATCAACTTACAAGGAGGCTCGCCATTAGCGTTTAAAGGCGTGGAACAATTAGGAGATCGCTTTGTAGACATGAGCGCACCCTATGATGGAAAAATAAATAAGACGATTCAAGAAATCGCTGCAAATCACAATATTGAATTACACAAAGGCGTTTATGTAAGTGTGGTTGGCCCACAGCTAGAAACCCGTGCTGAATACAAAATGTTAAAACTAATGGGCGCCGATGCCGTTGGAATGAGTACCGTTCCAGAAATAATTGTGGCAAATCACCTGAAGTTAAAAGTCGCTGCGGTGTCTGTATTAACCGATGAATGCGATCCAGACAACTTAAAAGCCGTCGATATTTCGGAGATTATTGAAATTGCCGCAAAAGCCGAACCTAAAATGATTACACTTTTTAAAGAATTAATAAAAATGTTATAGACAATGTCCCTCAAGCCCCCTTTTCTCCTACTATTTTTTTTAACTTTCCTTACAACGTCTTCTCAAGAAATAAATAAAGGAAACATTCTTAAGGATCGTCAATTTTTAATTGATCATAGTGAACTAACTGCAAGTGATTCAATTGGCAATTTTGTATCCATAAGACCACACAGAGTTAATGGTACACTTCGGAATTATTTTGTTGAATTCTATGACCATATGAATTTTACGAATCGTGTTGAAATTAAAACTCAAAATGAAACAAAAATTTTAGATGTTTTTATATTAAACGAAAAAGCACACATTTTTATAAAGGAACAAAAAAATAAATCCATTTCATTGAGATGTGATGTTATTGATTTGAAAACCCAATCTTTTGAACAGAAATCACTTTTAAAAGTTGATAAGAACTCCACTCAGGAAGTGTATCGTGCTCTGAAAAATGACTTTGAGATCAACTTAGAATATTCGTCTAAAGTTGTGTTGAGTTTCCCTGTAATTGAACATAAATCATTGTATGCCTTTGTAAAAGTGTTTTCTGATGAGTTAGAAGAATTAAACGAACATAAAATATTTGCAGATAAAAATATTCTGAATAAAAATGTAAGTTTTTTAAATGCCGCTCAACATCAAGATAAAATCTATTTACTTTTTAATTTAATTTACTCAAAAGATAAAAAAACATATATACTTATAGAGTTAAACAGCCAAAAGAGTCTCGAGGTTCACATAGTAGAAGACTCGTATGAGTTAATTAACTCTGATATTCGTGCAACTGATTACATTATAAGTGGCTTGTATTCAAATCACAAAGAAGGTGGATTTAAAGGATTCACACACTACACTATAGATTTAGATTCATTCTCTTTAAAATCACAACAACAAACGGAGTTTTCAAATAAAAAAGCTAGCAAGTATTTTAGTGGATTATTTAAAGGCAATAGAAGTATTGACATAAAAGACATTTTCATTGACGAACAATTTAACACCTATGTTGTCGGTCAATTTTATTTCATGAGAAAAGAACACGTAAATGCAGGCTTCCCAGTAGGCTTCCCAATCGCAACATTCTCTTTTGGATCTCTATCCGTTTTTATCACAATTAACCCTGCCAAAAGCTATAAAGTATTTGATGATATTTTAATAGGGAAAATAAACACAAAAGGAGAATTGCTTTGGGACACTATTTTGGAACTAAGACAAACTGAAAAAATAAACTCTAAGTATAACAAAAAAGATTCATCAACCTATACTTTCTTTGACGGCAATCAACTAAAAATATTAATGAATGGATACATTAATATGGACAAAGAAAAACTAATAGTTAAGCAGGATAAACGATTCTCAAAAACTAATTTATACGCTATCAAAATAAATCCAAATGGAAAAATTATCCCTGAGATTCTATTTGCAAATTCTGATGTAATTTTTATCGCAGAGACCGCTGTAAAATCTAAAGAAAATATTCATATCTTGGGACAAGGGAATATGAGAAAACAATTATTGAAAATAAAATTTTAAAACAGACACCTCTTACTAAATATACAAAAATGAGCTACTTAGATACCACCCACGATGTTTACAAAGAAGCAGCCCTTAGTCCCGATATTGGACTTTGCTGCACAACCAACCCTGTCTGGGAACTTCCAGGACTGAAAATTCCGAGAATCATGCAAGAAATGAACTACGGTTGCGGAAGCACAGTTCATGCGCGTGACCTGACCAACAATCCCAAAATATTATATGTTGGTGTTGGTGGCGGTATGGAATTGCTTCAATTTGCATATTTCAGTCGTCAAAAAAACGGTGTGATTGGCGTGGATGTGGTGGATGAAATGCTGGAAGCCTCTAAAAAAAACTTCGTGGAAGCAGAGGCCCAAAATCCCTGGTTTAGTAAAGACTTTGTAAGCCTGAAAAAAGGAGATGCTCTAAACTTGCCTGTGGAAGACAACAGTATCGATGTGGCAGCTCAGAATTGTTTATTCAATATTTTTAAAGTTGAAGACCTTAAAAAAGCGATCTCCGAAATGTATCGCGTCCTAAAACCACACGGAAAATTAGTGATGAGCGACCCAACATGTGAACAACCCATGAACGAAATACTTCGCGAAGACGAACGCCTTCGTGCCTTGTGTTTGAGCGGCAGCATTCCAATTGCTGATTATGTTAAGATGCTGACCGATGCTGGATTTGGAACGATTGAAATTAGAGCCCGAAAACCCTATCGAATTTTAGACCCTCTGAATTATAATACCGAGGAATTAATCTATATTGAATCGATCGAAGTTGCTGCGATCAAAGACCCAATGCCCGCCGACGGTCCTTGTGTTTTTACAGGAAAAGCGGCGATCTATTACGGCAAAGACGACTTCTTTGACGATACTGCAGGACATATTTTATTAAAAAATCAGCCCTTAGCGATTTGTGATAAAACGGCCGCTGCTTTAGCGAATTTAAACCGAAACGACATTTACTTTAGTGACTCCACATTTCATTATGATGGTGGTGGTTGCTGTTAACCTAAATAAAATGAAACACCTCTTAATCTACGTTTTAACCCTTTGCTTTTGGACTTCTAATGCACAAAAAATGAACCATTCAGAATGGACCAATATTTTGCAACTCCATGTTTCGGATGCTGGAAAGGTTGATTATAAAGGATTCCTTAATAACCGAGAGTCTCTTGATAATTACCTTGCCAACTTAGGCCGTCATGCACCAAAAGACCATTGGAGCACTTCTGAAAAAAAAGCCTATTGGATCAATGCGTATAACGCCTTTACAATTCAGCTTATCTTAAATAATTACCCCGTAAAAAGCATCAAAAAATTAAGTGATCCATGGGGTCAAAAATTTATTTTAATCGATGGGAAAATGATGTCACTAAATACGATTGAGCATGAGATTTTGAGACCTATGGGAGATTCGCGAATTCATTTTGCGATTGTATGCGCATCGGAATCCTGCCCTAAACTTTCGGATTGCGCGTTTGAAGCAAAAACATTAAATGATCAATTGGATCAAGCTGCACATGATTTTATCAATGCTCCTTCGAAAAATAATCTGGCACCCGCCACCATTAAAATTTCAAAGATATTTAAATGGTTTAAAGCTGATTTCCCAAAAGGAAACGCTTTTATCACCTACCTCAATAACTACAGTACAACCGCAATTTCACCCCAAACAAAAATTGAGTTTTTAAGCTATAATTGGGCGCTGAATGACTAAAATAAGTATCATTGTCCCTGTATTGAATGAAGCTAAAAACATAGAAGCCTTGTTGGCCTATTTACATCAAAATTCTAACGAAAAATTGATTTCAGAAATTCTTGTGATTGATGGTGGAAGTAGCGATGGATCTCAAAATATAGTCTCAGGATTTTCAAAAAAACACCCTAAAGTGATTGGGTTAAACAGCCCAAAAGGGCGTGCAAAACAAATGAATTTTGGAGCTGCTCAAGCCAAAGGCAGCATTCTATATTTTTTGCATGCAGATTCATTTCCTCCGAAAAATTTTGATCAATCTATTGTAGAAGCAATTAATGATGGGACAAAGGCTGGGTGTTTTAAAATGAAATTTGATAGCAACCATTGGTGGTTGCAATTGACAGGCTGGTTCACCCAATTTAATTGGAAAGTGAGTCGTGGGGGTGATCAAAGTTTATTTGTAGAAAAAAACATCTTTGAACACCTAAAAGGCTATAACGAAGATTTCATAATTTATGAAGATAATGAGTTCATCTATAGACTTTATAAACAGGGTTCCTTTAAAGTCATTCAACGTACACTAACGACCTCAGCGAGGCGTTTTGAATCCAATGGCATCTGGAGGTTACAGTTTTATTTTATAGCGATACACTTGAAGAAATTCATTGGAGACTCTCCAAAAAAATTAGAAGCCTATTATATAAAACATATTCATTAACTTTATAACCCAAAACCACTCGGGTTTTAGGTCCGTTTTTAAGTACGAATCCCCAAAAACTTATTTAGTATGGAACACATCGCAATTATAGGAAATGGAATTTCTGGAATCACAGCAGCCAGACACATCCGAAAACTATCCGATAAAAAAATTACCGTCATCTCGTCAGAAACCGATTATTTTTTCTCTCGAACAGCACTTATGTATGTCTATATGGGGCATATGAAGTTTAAACATACGCAACCGTATGAAGATTGGTTTTGGGAAAAAAACGAGATTACACTCAAAAAAGGCTATGTCGAACAGGTTGACTCCGCTAAAAAAACACTTCTATTTTCTGATGGAGAGAACCTAAAATTTGACAAACTTATTTTAGCCACTGGAAGTAAACCGAATAAATTTGGATGGCCCGGCCAAGATCTAAAAGGCGTAGTGAGCTTGTACCATAAACAAGACTTAGAGGCTGTAGAAACCTACGCTCCTAACAACACCGATTGTAAACGTGCCGTCATCGTAGGCGGAGGTCTTATTGGGATTGAGCTTGCTGAAATGTTCCATTCTCGACACATTCCAGTGACCTTTTTGGTGAGAGAAAACAGTTACTGGAGTTCCATTTTACCAAGTGGCGAAAGTAAAATGATTACCAATGAAATTCAAAAAAACGGCATTGATCTTCGGTTAGAATCAAATTTAAAGCAAATAAATTCGGATGCAAATGGAAATGTAAAATCCATTGTAATTGCAGAAACTGGTGAAGAAATCGACTGTAATGTCGTTGGACTCACAGCAGGGGTTTCTCCAAACATTGGGTTTTTAGAACATTCGGAACTAGAAACCAATCGTGGGATTTTGGTGGATCGAAATCTAGAAACCAACATCAAAGGCATTTATGCCATTGGAGATTGTGCCGAACAACGCATTGCAGTTGAAGGTCGAAGACCGATTGAAGCCGTTTGGTATACCGGTCGGATTATGGGGGAGACCGTCGCACAAACAATTTGCAAAAAAGAAACACTTTATACGCCAGGACACTGGTTTAACTCCGCTAAGTTTTTTGATATTGAATACCAAACCTACGGCTGGGTGAATAGTGAGCGACACATGAAACCCAATGAAGCACATTTTCATTGGATGCATCCCGATCAAACCAAATGTTTAACCATTGCTTTTGACAAAACCACGCAGTCATTCTTAGGGATAAACACTTTTGGTATTCGAATGCGACACGAAATTTTTAATCGATGGTTAGATCAAAATAAATCCATTGACTATGTACTTGAACATTTAGAAATCGCCAATTTTGATCCTGAATTTTATAAAAACCACTACAAAGAAGTCTTAGGAAAGTTCAATGCTGAACACCACAAAAACCTACGATTAAAAAAGAAAAATTGGTCACAAATTTTTACCCTAAAATCATAATATGAAAACAATAAGAACCCTAGGATTAGCACTCATTTTAGCCGTGTTTGCGCTTTTCATCAGCTTGCTGTTTATGGGGCAGTATAAACTCACAAATCAGGCTTTTGAAGATTTTAGAACTCAAAAAAATATCGCAAGTCCTCTATTTAGCGAAACTTTAAAAAATAAGGTCGTTGATCAGGAATTTTCGACTCCATTTTTCCTCGCAAATTCTATTGCAAAAGCGGTTGAGTCTGCCAATGAGACTCACAAAAAAAACAAAGAATGGTCCATGGTTATTTGGGAAAAACCACATAGCTTGGCCTATCAAATGGTTAAATCGTCGGGGACTGGATTTGTAGTTCAAAACAAAATATTGCTCTGGTTTTTAAGTTTTGGACTCGCCATTTTTGGCGCCCTTTTATTCATGCTTCCAGCGATCCAACTAAAAGGCCCTCCAGGAATAAAAAACAACCATATATTTCATAGTAGTGCGACCAATAGAGGTTGGATTGCATGGTTTGTTTTTGCGTTCTTAATTTCGTTTTATTTAGTATTATACTTTAGACCGAGTTATATGGTCAATTGGATTTATCTGGTGGACCCAATAAGTGAGTCTTTGAGCGGAAACCCAGCAAGTCAGTGGTTTTTATATGGGTTTTTATATTGCATTATTATGTCTGTCATGGCCGTTCGGATGTATATTAAATACCGTCACAATAAATATCAGGTCTTAAGAACCACCTCGGTTTTGTTTTTTCAGATTGTATTTGCATTTTTAATTCCAGAAATTTTAGTCCGATTTGAAAAGCCGTGGTATGATTTTAAAAACGCCTTTCCGTTGGATTATGATTTTTTCTTCCGTTGGAATCTGAATGAATTATTAGAAAGTGGCGGGTTTGGCTTATTTATTTTAGTTTGGGGGGTTTTATTAACCTTAGTTGTGGTGCCGGTTATGGTTTATTTTTTTGGAAAACGCTGGTATTGCTCATGGGTGTGCGGATGTGGCGGACTCGCAGAAACCTTGGGAGACCCCTACCGACAATTATCCAGTAAATCGTTGTTTTCTTGGAAAGTAGAACGCTGGCTAGTTCATGGCGTCCTCGTATTTGCGTTGCTAATGACAGGGTTGACTTTGTATGGCTATTTTTCAGAAGCTTACGAAGTGTTTGGTATTAAAGTTCAAACCCTACAAGACATCTATGGCTTTTTAATAGGCTCCATATTTGCCGGGGTGATTGGAACCGGGTTTTATCCCATATTTGGAAATAGAGTTTGGTGTCGATTTGGATGTCCTTTAGCCGCATATATGGGAGTGATTCAACGTTTCAAATCGAGATTTAGAATTACCACCAATGGCGGGCAATGCATTTCTTGTGGAAATTGTTCAACCTATTGTGAGCAAGGAATCGACGTTCGTGCCTATGCACAAAAAGGGGAAAACATCGTTCGTGCAAGTTGTGTTGGCTGTGGTATTTGTAGTGCTGTTTGTCCTCGAGGAGTTTTAAAATTAGAAAATGGCCCCGAAGAAGGACGGATTGGTAGCAGCGATGTATTGCTTGGTAATGAAATGAATCTGATGGATCAACTCCATGATAAATAAGTTTTATGTTGAATAACCCCAATCGTGAAAAACCGATTATAAAAGTCATTATTCCCGCTTATAATGAAGCCGATTCTATTGGAAAAGTCCTCAAAGACCTTCCTGAAATTGTCAATGAAATCATTGTCGTTAACAATAACTCAACAGATGAAACCGTGAAAAACGCAGAACAAGCAGGTGCGACGGTTCTAACTGAACTTAAAAGTGGTTATGGTAATGCCTGTTTAAAAGGCATTGACTACATTAAACAGCAGAAAAAAGATACGGATATTGTGGTGTTTTTGGATGGTGATTACAGTGATTATCCCGAAGAACTCACCAAAATAATTGCTCCCATTATTGAAAAGGATATCGATTTTGTGATTGGAAGCCGCGACAAACATCTTCGAGAAAAGGGTGCGATGCAACCCCAACAAATTTTCGGAAATTGGTTGGCAACGTTTTTAATGCGTCTGTTTTTTAAATCAAAATTTACAGATCTTGGTCCTTTTAGAGCGATTACGTTTGATAAATTACTGAACCTAAACATGGAAGACCCTACGTATGGATGGACTGTAGAGATGCAACTTAAAATCTTAAAACAAGGCTACAGTTATATAGAAATCCCTGTAAAATATCGAAATAGAATTGGAGTTTCAAAGGTTTCTGGTACCGTAAAAGGTAGTATATTTGCAGGAATTAAGATATTAACTTGGATATTAAAATACAGCTTTAAGTAATGCTTTTAGAAATCATCATCATTTTAATTTACTCTTTTGCACTCATACTCATTTTTATGTATGCTTTGGCACAATTAAATTTACTATTTAATTATTTAGGTTCTAAAAATCCAACTGAAAATAGTCCTGAGTTTGATTTTTCAAACGCTGATGAAATCCCATATGTGACCATACAACTTCCCGTATTTAACGAGATTTATGTCATGGATCGACTCTTAAAAAACATTGTCCTTATTGATTATCCAAAAGACAAATTAGAATTTCAGGTTCTAGATGATTCAACCGACGAATCCATCGAATCCACTGCAACGCTCATAAAAACATTACAAAAAGAAGGGTTTGACATTCAACACATTCAAAGATCAAATCGAGACGGATTTAAAGCGGGCGCCTTAAAAGAAGGGTTGATCGTTGCTAAAGGCGAGTACATTGCCATATTTGATGCCGATTTTTTACCTGAAGCGGACTGGCTTAAAAGGACCATTCCATTTTTCAAAGATGAAGCGGTTGGCGTTGTTCAAACGCGTTGGGGACATATTAATAGAGACTATTCCATTTTAACTAAAATTCAAGCATTTGCTTTGGATGCACACTTTAGTCTGGAACAAGTTGGACGAAACTCCAAAGGACACTTCATCAATTTTAATGGGACGGCTGGCGTTTGGCGAAAAACCTGTATCATAGATGCTGGGAATTGGGAAGGCGACACCTTGACTGAAGACCTTGATTTAAGTTATAGAGCACAGCTTAAAGACTGGAAATTTAAATACTTAGAAAATGTTGAAACCCCTGCTGAATTACCAGTCGTAATTAGTGCCGCTAGATCGCAACAATTTCGATGGAACAAAGGAGGCGCCGAAAATTTTCAAAAAATGATGTGGCGTGTTCTAAAAAGTAAGAACATCTCCTCAAAAACAAAATTACACAGTTTATTACACTTACTTAATAGTACTATGTTTTTGAACGTCTTAGTCGTAGGAATTCTTAGTATCCCGATGCTCTATATAAAGAATGAATATGCACATTTAAAAATGTATTTTTTTGTGATGAGCTTTTTTGTGATAAGCACCATTATTTTCTTTATTTGTTATTGGTTTATGTATAAGAAAACACATGGATCGAGTTTAAAAAGTTTTGTCCAATACATTGCCTTGTTTTTTACGTTTTTCTCGATAGCAATGGGCTTCTCATTGCATAATTCAATTGCTGTTTTAGAAGGCCATTTTGGAAAGCGAAGTGACTTTGTACGAACCCCAAAATTTAATATTAATGCCATTTCTGATAGCTGGAAAAACAATAAATATCTCAAGAAAAACATTTCAGTTCATGTGATTTTTGAAGGTATTTTGATGCTCTATTTTGCGTTCGGAATGTATAGCGCATTTATTGTCGGCGACCAAGGTGGAGACTTTGGTTTATTCCCTTTTCATCTAATGCTATTTTTAGGATTTGGATTTGTATTTTTTAAATCGATTTCCTCTAAAGTTTAACCTCTTACGCCCCGACTTATGGAATTCAATAGGTCATTTATAAATTCAAAAAAAGCCTTCTATCTTTTGGGCAGCTTAAGCATACTTTTTTATGCCGTCTGGGCATACGACTTGGAGCGTTTTGAACATGCCAAACTCCTCGGGTTATATAGCTTTCTTTTTGGGTGTTATTACTTAATTTTAAAACATCCCAATACCAAAGAACGTCATTTATCTTATTTAGCCATCGGATTGCGATTGATTTTTTTGATGGCAATCCCCAATTTGTCTCAAGATTTTTATCGTTTTATATGGGATGGGCGCCTCCTTTTGGCAGGCCTCAACCCCTACTTGTTTACGCCCAATGGTTTAGTGTATTCTCAACCCGATTTATTTCCGCAAATGAGACTACTATTTGAGGGCATGGGAGCGCTCAGCGCAGGCCATTTCTCCAATTACCCACCCATACACCAACTCCCGTTTATCATCGCCGCAATGCTCTCTAAATACAGTATTTTGGGGTCCGTGATTGTATTGCGATTAATTTTAATAGGGGCGGATTTAGGCATTCTCTTTTTTGGTAAAAAACTATTGAAAAAACTACAGCTACCTACCAAAAAAATATATTGGTTTCTGTTAAACCCCTTGGTCATTATTGAATTGACTGGGAACCTTCATTTTGAAGGGCTGATGCTTTTATTTTTCATGATGGCGCTGTATTTTATTCATTCCAAAAAATGGCATTTGGCGGCGCTTACAATGGCCCTTTCGATTGCTGTGAAGTTAGTCCCGATTTTAAGCCTCCCATTATTCTTAAACAAATTAGGATGGAAAAAGAGTATTCGTTTTTATGTCACAATTGGGGGAGGATTCCTACTGCTTTTCCTGCCCTTTTTAAGTGGCGATTTTATTAAAAACTACAGCACAACTATTGGGCTTTGGTTTTCTAAGTTTGAATTCAATGCCGGTATTTATTACGCCCTTCAATGGGTCATTGAAACGACATCAGATATAGAGCTAATTCATAGTATGGGGATCATCGTGGTGAGTTTCCTAGGACTTCTAATAAGCTACCAACTAATTCAAAATAAATCAAAAACCACCGAACTCATTCTAATGATTCTGTGGGTCTTGAGTGGTTACTATTTTATATCTACAACCGTTCACCCTTGGTATATTATAAGTCTGTTGTTACTCTCAACCTTTACAAACTATAAATTTGTACGCGTATGGAGCTATACCTTGATTTTTAGTTATTTTGCATATAACCAATCGAGTGTGAATGAAAATGGGCTAATTCTGTGTTTAGAATACATCCCCGTCCTAAGTGTTTTAGGTTGGGAACTCTTTAAAAAACCAACACTTAAAAAATTAAAGCATCATTAAATTACTAATTTCTTGATCGGTAAGATGTTTCCAATGCCCTCTTGGTAAATCTTTTTTGGTAAGAGGTCCGACAGTCACACAGTCCATTTTAACGATTTCATACTTAAAATTATCAAAGATAGTACGGATCAACGTATTACCTGTGTTTTTGATTTGCAGCCCGATTTCATTTTTGGGCGCACCTGCAATATAACTTACGGCCTCAACAGACACCAATTTACCTTCCAACTTGAAGCCTTCTTGGATACTTTTTAAATGTTCAAACTTTAGGGGCTTATCTAATTCCACATGAAATAGACGTGCGACGCCATGCTTAGAGTTCGTAAACTTAGCGTGCATAAGTTCATCGTTGGTAAATAAAATTAGTCCAAGGGAATTTCTACCAAGTCGACCAATAGGTCTAATTTTGGAGGTGGTCGCATTAGCCACCAAATCCATCACCGTACGGCCTTTGCCTTCACTCGTAGTCGTTGCAAATCCTTTAGGCTTGTTCAATAACACATACGCTTTTTTCTCGGGGGTGATGCGTGCGCCATCAAACCGAACCTCATCAGCCAAAAGAACTTTATAACCCATTTCAGTGACCACTTTTCCATTGACCGTCACACTCCCAATACTGATATGCATATCTGCTTCTCGACGCGAACACATTCCAGAATTTGAAATATATTTATTCAATCGAATCTCATCAGGATTAGCATTTGCTTTTCCTTTGGGTTTAGACGGCGTGGTCTTTTTCTTTGAATACGTTGTTTCAGGGGCCTTTAACTTTGACGGTTTAGACTTCCCGACACGTCTATCTGAATGGTTATGAGCTTTTGCCATGATTAATTTTTTGCAAATGTAACGCATTCGCAGGCAATGTGTGTAATTTTTATGCTTATAATATCTTAGACATAATTAGGTTTGGATTCAACAATATAATACTAAACACCCCTAGTAAAATAAGGAGTTTTAATAGATTATGAATTTGCACATAATGCTGATGTTTTTTGGCTTTAAACAACAGTAATACGACTAAAGTAAGAAGGGTTATACTTCCATAAAAGAAATAATCCATCCGTCCTAAATCGTAAGAGGACACTAAATAACATGTCACTAAAACATTTATGAGCACTAAACAAAGGACCATAATTTTAGTAGTGCTCTCGCCGTAAACAACTGGAATTGTTTTATAATCTAGAGTTAAATCGCCTTTTAAGTTTTCTAAATCCTTGACCAATTCTCGCATGGATAATACCAAAAATAAATAAAACCCAAAGACAAATATCAAACTGCTATAGTTTTTGTAATACAAAAAGATGGCGAAAAAGGGAGTGATGGTTAAAATAGCTGAAATTAAATTCCCTATAATGGGTCTTTTTTTAATTTTATGAGAATAGAACCAGATTGCAAAAATATAAATTGAAAAAAATAGAACAGATCTAAAAGATACATAACTGGCAGCAATAACGACTAAAAAATTAAGCACAAAATAGAGGCTTAACTTCGTATTTAAGCCAACGTATTGTTCCAAAATTGATTTACGGGGTCGATTGATCCTATCTTTTTCACTATCATAAAAATTATTGATGATATACCCGGAGGCAACCGCACCCGCAGTCGCTAGTATTAATGCAAAAAGAGAACGATCAAACAGTACTTGGGAAAGCGACTGTGAAGGAGCCATTATAAAAACGGCCGTAATGTACTGAGCAATTATTACCAAGGCCACATTATAGCCTCTCACCACTGAAAACATGCTAAAAAATTTCAACATGATTTGTTTTTGAGTTGGCGACAGCATAATGACTATTTAGAAATTATAAACGACTTCTAATTTATAATCTGTCAGGACTTTTTGAGCGGCTTGAAAGTCTTCCGTAAACCCTAAAATATAGCCTCCACCACCCGATCCACAGAGTTTTAAGTAGTAGGCATTGGTGTCGATACCTGCTTTCCAAATTGTATGGAATTGCTTTGGAATCATCGGTTTAAAATGATTTAAAACAACCTTAGAAAGTTGTTTGGTGTTTGAGAAAAGTGACTTTAAATCACCTTTCAAAAAATCGTCAACACAAGCGTCTGTATGTTTTATGAATTGATTTTTGAGCATGGTTCTAAAACCTTCTTGCTTCATTTTCTCCATAAAAATCCCAACCATCGGTGCCGTTTCGCCAGTCATGCCACTATCTAAAAGAAACACCGCTCCTTTTCCATTGGTGTTTTGAGACGGAATGCCCGTGGCTTCAATATTATTTTTCGAATTGATGAGAATTGGAATGCTTAAATAACTATTTAACGGATCTAATCCCGATGACTTTCCGTGAAAAAAAGATTCCATTTCAGAAAAAATAGCTTTAAGTTTCAATAACTTATCGCGAGTTAAGTTCTCAAGAACTGTAATTTTATCTTGTGCGTACTTATCATACAAAGCTGCAACCAATGCGCCACTACTCCCGACGCCATAGCCTTGAGGAATGGAAGAATCAAAGTACATCCCTGCATTGATATCTTGTTGTAATTGATCTAAATTGAACGCCACTAAATTGGTGTCAATCTCAGATAAATACTGAATAAATTTCTTTAAATTTTGATTTGATTCAATGGCAGATTGATTTGGATTTGCATCCATTTTCAAAGCGCCATTATAAAAATTATAGGGTATAGACAGCCCTTTAGAATCTTTGATGATCCCATACTCTCCGAAGAGTAAAATTTTAGAATAAAAAAGTGGTCCTTTCATCGCATTAAGTTAAACTTAAAACTCTCACTGGTTAATGATACTCCAAAGATACACTAAATTTTTATTGGTTGTGCACCCTGCCCTACATTGTCTTCAATAAAGTGCCCGTTTTGACAGTGTACTGACAACTCATTTGCAATAAATTCTTGAATTTCTTTTGCTTCATTGTCGGGAAATAGCACGTGAACATTGGCGCCAGCATCTAGGGTAAAACAAATATGAAGTCCTGTTTGGGCTCTAAACGCCCAGAGTTTATTTATAATTTCTAGCGTATTGGGCTTCATCAATATAAAATACGGATCGCTACTCATCATCATTGCATGTAGGGTAAGTGCTTCGCGTTCTACAATACTTATAAACGCGTTCAAATCGCCTGTTTTTAAGGCGGCCATAAGAGCATCCATATTCGAATGCGCTTGTGCAAAACGCGGTTCGGCAAAAGGATGGTTGTGCATCAGATTATGACCTATAGTACTGCTTACCTGTTTCTCGCCTTTATCAACTAAAAGAATCGTATCACGGTAGTTTTTGAAATTTTCATGAACTTCATACGGATATTTAATTCCGACTAAATCTGAACTCCCCTGAATATTCGCATGGGCACCCCAAACCACTAAATCGCCCTCAATACTTCTACAAGCACTTCCAGATCCCAAACGGGCTAAAAAGGAAGCTTTTTTATTAAAAAACTCTTTTGAAATCGTTGGGTTTAACTGCTGTTCGATTTGAACCAAACACAATGCCAACGCACTCATCCCAGAAGCTGAGGAGGCAATTCCAGAACTGTGAGGAAAGGTGTTAGAGGTTTCAATGGTAAAATGATAGGCCGTTAAAAATGGGATGTAAACTTCAATTCTTTTAAAGAATTGTTCGATTTTGGGTTTAAAGTCCGTCTGTAAATCGCCTTCCAAAAACACATCAAATGAAAACCCGTCAGTGGTCTTTTTTTTAAATTTTAGGGTGGTCGATGTTTTACAGTTGTTAAGGGTAAAACTAATCGAAGGATTTGCGGGAATTTGGTGCGCTTTTTTCCCCCAATATTTTACCAATGCAATATTACTAGGGGCACTGTAGGCTACAGCACCGTTTTCTAATAGATGCGAATAAGGTTTTGGAATGAATTCGTTTACAATCATAAAATTGGCATGAAAGACAAAGATACTAACTTCCCTTTATTTATTTGTTATTTTGAGAGCTGTTGTGCCGCGATAAAAGCACTGGTCCACGCATTTTGGAAATTAAAACCGCCGGTGACCGCATCAATATTTAAGACTTCACCCGCAAAAAATAGATTTTTCAGATGCTTACTTTCAAACGTTTTAAAATTAACTTCTTTAAGCTCTACCCCTCCAGCAGTCACAAACTCCTCTTTAAATGTGCTTTTTCCATCAACAGAAAAAACCGCTTCAGTTAGTTGACTAGCCAATGCTTGCAATTGTTGTTTATTAACCTCAGCCCAACGAAGATCCTTTGGCATTTTGGAAGCAATTACTAATTGTTCCCACAAGCGTTTCGGAAGCTCAAATTGTGAGGATTTCAAAATTGTTTTTCTAGGAAACGCCGTTTTGATTTCCAATAAGCGCTCCAAACATTCTGAAAATTCTTGTTTGATAAAATTAACTTTAATTTGAAATTGATACTCTCTTTCTGCTAATTCCAAAGCGCCATAAGCCGATAGCTTTAAAATGGAAGGCGCACTTAAGCCTGTGTGAGTGACCAACAACGGGCCTTCAGACTCTAAACTGCTATTTACTACAGAAATATGAACGTCCAAAGCCACCACTCCGGGGATGGTTTTCAGGCGTGAATCTTTTATATTAAAGGTAAATAACGAAGGAACCGGTGGCACCACATGATGGCCAACACTTTCTAATAGTTTCCATATTTTAGGATTACTCCCCGTTGCAATTAAAAGTTTAGGGGTTGTGAAAACGCCCTTTGTAGTGTCTAGTTCCCAAGCTTCATTTTTATAACGAATCCCTTGAACAGAGTGATTTAATAACAGTTCGATTTGGTGTGTTTTAATTTCTTCTAAAAAACAATCGATGATGGTTTGAGAGGAATTTGAAACAGGAAAAACTCTCCCATCTTCTTCAATTTTCAAAGGCACGCCTCGAGTTTCAAACCATTCCATAGTATCGCCTGTCATATAGTTATGAAAAGGCCCTCTTAATTCTTTTTCACCTCTGGGGTAATTTAAGACCAACTCGTTTGGAATAAATTCGGCATGAGTTACATTACAGCGTCCACCTCCTGAAATCTTCACTTTAGAAAGTACATTAGAACCACGCTCTAAAATCGCGATTTTGAGATTTGGGTTTTGAGTCGCTGTGTTAATGGCCGCAAAAAAACCTGCCGCCCCGCCTCCTACAATTAAAACATCATAATTATTCACTTTACAAAAGTATAAAAAAAGCATCTCGTAAAGAGGCACTTTTAGATTTAGTTTTGGGCCTAAAAACTTGAACTCATATTGATTAAATAGATGTTAAATATTTAATTAGATTTATATTAAGATAATTTTGTCCGAAATAAAAATAAACACTATTTTTGTGCTGATTAAAAATTAAAAATGTTTTCAAAAAGCTGTAAATACGGAATTAAAGCAACGCTATACATCGCACAAAAATCGCAACATGATGAAAGAGTTAGTTTAAAAGAAATTGCTGATGCGATTAATTCCCCTATTGCGTTTACTGCAAAAATTTTGCAAATCCTTGCTAAGGCAACGATTATCAACTCCACAAAAGGTCCAAATGGCGGGTTTGAAATAGATAAAGCACAGTTATCTAAAATAAGTATTCATCAAATTGTGGAAGCCATCGATGGGAATCGTTTATTTGACGGCTGTGTATTAGGTCTTAATAGTTGTAATGCAAAAGAACCTTGCCCGATGCACAGTGAATTTGTAATCATCCGAAAACAACTTAGCGAAACCCTTGCTACATCGAACCTACTTGATGTCGCATTGGATCTCAATCTAGGACTGACAGTCCTGAAACGATAAAAAAAATTACTATAAAATAAGATAAAAAGGTCTTTATATCTGTATATGAAATTTCATCAATTACCCCTACTTAAAACCATCCAATTAAATTCTGAAAACTGGCTTTCTAGCCCGGGTGTTATTGGCACCTTTGTCCTCATATTTATCATTATATTTTTGGGAGTATTTATTTTCTTAAAGCGTTTAAATCGGTATGTCGATTTCCTTGAAAAGAACACAACAGACCTTACCGAAGAAGAGTTTCAAAGAAGGCTCATCAACCTTGAAGAAGAAGACGTTGATAACATCTTAGAATTACGACAACAAGGTTTTAAAACCAATGTGAAACCATCCAACATTGCTGAAACCTCATCAAAATACATTGGTTTTATCAAAAAAGTTATAAATCCAAAAAATCCATTATTTGACGAAAAAACGAAGTCAGCCATAAAAATAGAAATATCTAAAGAACTTAAAAATATCATAATTTGGTATTTGAGTGCCGCAGTAGTTTGGTTAATTTTTGGCACACTGGTGGGCCAGTATGTTGGGATGAAGTTTGTATGGCCCGAAATGGATTCTGTAAGTTGGCTTTCTTTTGGAAGATTACGCCCTGTGCACACCAATACTGTGTTTTGGGGGTGGGCTTCTATGGCTATGATTGCTTTAGGCCATTATGTTGTATCCAAAACTTCAAATCGTGAAATATTCAGTTACAAAAGATCGAAAATTGCCTTTTGGCTTATGAACTCAAGTGTTTTTATTGGGAATCTCTTTTTAATGGGTGGCGTCAATAATGGGGGGGGTGAATACCGGGAATATATTTGGCCAGTGATGGCTTTATTTGCTGTAGGGCTTATTTTAATATTTTTAAATTTTTATAAAACAGTTGCTACCCGTAAAATTTCAGAAATATATATTTCCAATTGGTTTATTTTGGCGGCACTCGTTTGGACTATTGTATTAACATTTATTGGCTACTTTCCAGATTACCAAGACGGACTGGGAGAAACCGTCATACAGGGTTACTACATGCATCAGGGCGTCGGAATGTGGTTCATGACCTTTACTTTGGGGCTTGTCTATTATTTTTTACCCTCTACACTTAACAAACCTATTTACTCCTATTCTCTAGGCGTTTTAGCATTCTGGACTCAGATGATATTTTACACGCTTATAGGAACACACCACTTTGTGTTTAGCCCATTACCATGGTGGTTACAGACAGTTGCTATTGTTTTTAGTGCTGGAATGTTTATCCCCGTATTGGCTGGTAGCACCAATTTTTTTATGACGATGCGTGGCAGCTGGAACCATATTTCAAAAAGTTATGTGCTTCCATTTTTTCTGACAGGCGTTATATTCTATTTTGTGGGGTCCGTTCAAGGGAGTTTTCAAGCATTTCGATTCACAAACTATTTATGGCATTTTACAGATTTTAATGTGGCCCACTCTCACATGACAATGTACGGAATCATAACTTTTTTGATGTGGGCCTGCATCTACGCACTATTACCAAAAATAACTGGAGTTGAGCCGCCTCAAAATCTAGTTGGAAGTCATTTTTGGTTGGCCTTTATTGGACTTATTGCCTATATGATTTCATTAATGGTAGGAGGAACTCTTAAAGGACTTAGCTGGATTGAGGGCCATCCATTTATAGAATCTGTAATTCTAATGGAAAACTTTTGGATTTGGCGTGCCGTCGGCGGTTCACTTATGTTCGTATCTCATATAATCTTTGGGTATAATTTCTATCTAATGGTTAGAAAGAAAAAAAAAGTGCAGCTTCCACGACTACAAACCATTCAACACCACAATCAAATTAATTCTTAACAAATGTTGAACTTACATAAAGACCATAAAAATCTCGTGCTAATTGCCTTTAGTGTTTTTGTGACATTAAGCATCTGCGTTGCAATTATTCCTGCATACCAGATGGAAGAATATGAGCCTATCCCAGGACAAAAAAAACTTAGTAGCTCAGAAAGAAAAGGCCTCCATATTTATATCGCTGAAGGCTGTGTTGCTTGTCACACCCAACAAGTTAGAAATATTGAGATGGATAAAACCTGGGGAGAAAGACCCTCGTTGGCTTCTGATTATTATTATAGTAAACAACGAATGGATTTTTGGAGACAATCCCCTTCTCTATTAGGAAGTGAACGTACTGGCCCTGACTTAACAGACATTGGCAACAGACAACCTAGCGACCAGTGGCATCTATTACACTTATACAATCCACGGCTAGTCGTAGAAGCCTCCATAATGCCGAGATATTCGTGGTTATTTACAAAAAAAGACACTACCAATATTAAAGAGGAGGATGTGACTTTAGCGCGGGAAATCACAAAAATGAAGGGAAGCAACGTTTTAGTAGCCAAGGAGGATGCATTACACCTTGTAGCCTATTTAAAAAGCTTACAGCAATTTTCTTTTGAAAACATAGCAGCTACAGATTTCATACCTGCACTCCCAAAAGAAGTTAACGACAACACTTTGGTAAACTCAAAAAAAACGATTGGAGCTAATTTATACCAAAAAAATTGTGCTGCGTGCCATCAAGGTACAGGTCGCGGGGTAAAGGGCGCATTTCCTCCCCTAACAGGGAGTCTGATTGTTAACGATAAAAATCCTGAAACACTCGTCAAAATTATACTAATGGGGTATGATGCTCGAACAGAGTACGGAGTTATGCCAGCCTTTGCAGACAAACTATCTGCTGAAGACATCAAAGCGATTGCAGACCACGAACGTTCAAGCTGGGGAAACAGCGCGCCAAAAGTCCCGATAGAAACGATTACTAAATTAAGAGATTCAATTTTAAAACTAAAATGATATGACTATTGACTATTTAGAAAGCCTACAGTGTAACACACCCGCAGAAGGCAGAGCACTTGCATTTACACTTGCTAGAAAAACGATCGCTGCCATTCAAACGGACCCTGAAGTTCGTAAAAAACTTAGGCCTCAATATGCAGAAGACACGGCACAATTAATAGCATCTTCTCAAGTGGTGGCTATTGAATTTCAAACAATTGCCATGGCAAATAACTACTGGAAAGATGAAAAATAAGTTTTTCATAAGCATAGCATTACTAATAAGCGAGCTAGGATTTGCTTGTGAGTTATGTAAGTCTAAACAACCCAAAGGGTTTGAAAACATCACTCATGGAGAAGGCCCCGAAGGAAACCTAGACTATTTCATAATGTATAGCGCCATTATAATTGTTGGCTATACATTTATTATGAGTATGAAATACCTCATCAAACCAAAAGAAAAGAATAAAAATCACATCAAAAATCTAGTTTTAAATGACCCTAATTTTTATGATTGATGGATAACAAAAGAACAGTAAGCGTACGTCTCGATAATGAGAAAATCCCTTTTGGAGTTTTTGAACCTCCAGTAAAAATCGTCCTAGACACAACGAAAATTCCAGATGGCAAGCACGAATTAAAAATAAACGCTGTCTCGTCTAGTGGGATCGAAAGTGTAAGAATCATTCCCTTTGAGGTTCGTAATGGCCCTGAAATTGCGGTCGTCGGCTTAAAAGATAATGAAGTCATAGAATCAAACACAGCCATTACAATTAATGCCTATGGTAGTGAATCTTCAGAATCATTTGTAATTCGGGGTTCAGAAACACCAAAAGCCATCCCTTCTTGGGTGTGGGCTTGTATAATCGTGTTTGTTTCTTTTGCTATATTTTACTTCATAACTCACTGGAATATGAACACATATAAATCATTTATTTAATGGAAGACATCACTAACAGAGAAGATATAGAGTTAATGGTAGACACCTTCTACGCTGAAGTGCGAGAGGATGATCTTTTAGGTCCAATTTTCAATAGGACAATCAAGGATCACTGGCCCAAACACTTAGATACCATGTACCGATTTTGGCAAACTGTGCTTTTGCACGAAATTGCTTACAAAGGATCGCCATTTTCGTCTCATAAAAAACTCCCCATCAAAGCGCATCATTTTAAGCGTTGGGTCGATCACTTCAACAAATCAATAGACAAAAATTTTAGAGGTAAAGTAGCTGAAGAAGCAAAATGGAGGGCTTCTAAAATGGCTGAAATGTTCATGTATAAATTAAATTCTAACAATTTTTGAAAAATTAACAAGATGGATTCATCAACATTAAACATTAAAATGACACTAAACGATAGGCTAATTATAACAACTCCCATCCTATGGTTAGGCTTTGTGCTTTCTATTTCGTTTATGGAAGCCTGGCTAAAGTTTCAAGCAGAAGGTGTTACAATTGCTATTGGTTTGAGTTTAGGCAAACTCATTTTCTTTGCATTAAATAAAGTTGAAATATTTTTTATGATAATACTAAGTATTTCACTATTCAAAAAACATTGGACACTACGAATAAAAAACCTCGTAAATATACTTGTTTGGCTACTGGTGATTTTACTTATTCAAACTTTTTATTTACTTCCCATTCTAAATCAACGCGCCGATATGATTATCAGTGGTAAGCCTCCAGCTGCTTCCTTTTTTCATTTTTATTATGTGTTTATAGAAGTCTTAAAAGTGATCGCTCTTATTATTTTTTCACAACTAACATTACATAAATATCATGGATAACACGCAACTACATCAATCAATAGACGATAAATACACTCATTTGGGAGAAAACCCATCTACGTACTTAAAAGGACTGCTACACGCCAAGGAAACAGACTACTGGAGTTACATCCAACTAGAGACTCTTTTGTCTTTACAAAACCCCAAAACACACTTTGAGGATGAAGAAGTCTTTATTATTTATCATCAACTAACAGAGCTTATTTTAAAGCTCGTTCTCAATGAATTAAAAAAATTAACAGAAAGTACTGCTACAGATGAAAAAATATTTATTTCAAAATTACATCGAATAAATCGATACACTCAAATGCTCATCAATTCGTTTGCGATCATGCGACATGGTATGGACTATGATGATTATAATAACTTTAGAAACGCCCTCGCACCAGCCAGTGGTTTTCAAAGCGCTCAATTTAGATATATTGAACTATACTGCACTTGTTTAGAAAACTTAATTCCACATAAAAATAGGACATCTGCAGAGAATCGTATCGAAGACTTAATGGAACTACAATATTGGAAAGCAGCAGGCATCAACCCTAAAACTGGAGAGAAAACCCTCACCCTACGTCAATTTGAAAAAAAATACAACAATAGTCTTGCTCAACTTGCTAAAAATCTTAGAAACAAAACACTTAACGATCGTTTAGAATGTATTGAAGTTCCGTCACAAGAACGCATCAATCTCATGCGAACGTTTGATTATTTATACAACATTAAATGGCCAATTGTACATTTAGAAACAGCGGCTTATTATTTAGATTCTAAAGGCGATAAAAAAGAGGCTACAGGGAGCTCTGACTGGAAGAAATACTTACATCCTAAAAACCAACGTCGTATTTTCTTTCCATCAATATGGTCAAAAGATGAATTAAAAAATTGGGGAGACCCGTGTTTTTTTGAAGAAGACAATTTTAAAGGACACTAAAATGAACGTAAATATCATAGATGTTGATAATAAAACACATGCTCTAAACTATCACTGGCTCGAGTACCCTAGCTTAATGGAGCTTATAATCAACAGTTATTATACCGAGATTGGCGAATGTAAAGGAAGAGGGTTATGTGGAACTTGTATTGTTGAAATCATAAAAGGGTTTGACGACCAAAAGATAATGGAGCAAGAAAAACACACGCTTAAAGTTCACAATGCAACAAAAAATAACAGATTGGCATGTCAGATAAGCCTCGATAATAAGATTAACGGAGCCGTCTTTAAAGAACTAATATAAACACGTAAATCCGAAAGGAGATGGAAAACGCACGCAAAGAAGATCAAATCATCAATCAACTAAAAATGGTATACGATCCTGAGATTCCGGTAAATGTATATGATTTAGGCCTTATTTATGACTGTAAAATATTAGCTGAAGATCGCGTTGAAATTTTAATGACACTTACCTCTCCCTCTTGCTCTATGGCGGAAATGATTGTAGAGGAAGTAAAAGAACGCGTCTCAGAACTCGATTTCGTAAAAGAAGCGATTATTGAACTTACCTGGGATCCCCCTTGGACTAAAATATTAATGAGTGACGAAGCATTACTCTTACTTGGATTTATGTGAAAAATAATTTTAAATAATAACTATAAAAAACATCCTTATGAAAATTACATCAAAAAGTATCGTCGGCGATATCGTCGCAGATAATTATAAAACAGCTGAAATTTTTAAAAAATATCATATCGATTTCTGTTGCGGTGGCCAACAAACCATTGAAGAGGCTTGTGACAAAGAGACGATTTCTGATGCCAACGCTAAAACATTAATCCAATCGGTAAATGAGTTTTTTGATCAAGTCGAAGCAAAACAAACCATCGATTATCGCAATTGGCCGTTGGATGAACTCATAGATCATATCGAAACAAAGCACCACGGATATGTAGAAGCAAAGATCCCCGTAATAAAAGAATACTTAGATAAAATTGAATCTGCCCACGGAAAAAATCACCCAGAACTCTCAAAAATAAATACCATTTTTAAGGACGCGACAGAACAATTGGTTATGCATATGAAAAAAGAAGAACTTATTTTATTTCCATACATTAAGAAACTATCGAACGCAAAACGAGAGGCTGTCAAAATTTCAACACCTCCGTTTGGGACTATAAAGAATCCGATAAGTAAAATGGATGAAGAACATGATTTTGAAGGAGAAGCCTTCAGGAAAATCGCAGCATTATCGGATAATTATAGCACACCGTCCGATGGCTGCAACACCTATCGAGTTGCCTATGGCCTGCTTAAAGAGTTTGATGAAGACCTTCACCTACACATCCACAAAGAAAATAATATTTTATTTCAAAAAGCTATAGCCCTTGAGGGTGAACTGTTACAGGCTTAAAAACATGAATCCACAAAAAAAGCTTCTCGAAATGAGAAGCTTTTTTCTGTTTAGTGCGGGCGGGGAGACTCGAACTCCCACACCTCGCGGCACTAGATCCTAAGTCTAGCGTGTCTACCAATTCCACCACGCCCGCTAAACATCCCTAGTAATAGGGTGGCAAATATAAACAATAGTTTATAAATACAAATAGTACAGAGGAAATTTATTTACACGGATTGTTGTAGCTTTACATTCAAAATTTTTACACTATGAAATCACTTCAATCATATCTCGATTCAAATAAAGACCGCTTTGTTCAAGAACTTTTCGAACTTCTTAGAATCCCCTCAGTTAGTGCTGATTCTGCCTATAGTGAGGACGTCTTTAAAACCGCTGATTTTGTTGCAGACAGTCTAAAAACTGCTGGTTGTGATGCCGTAGAAGTCTGTCAAACCAAAGGGTTTCCTATTATTTATGGTGAAAAATTAATAGATCCTAAACTGCCAACAATCCTAGTTTATGGTCATTATGATGTACAACCCGCTGATCCCATTGAACTTTGGGATGCTCCTGCATTTGAACCGATAATCAAAAAAACTGACCTCCATCCCGAAGGTGCCATTTTTGCACGAGGTGCTTGCGACGATAAAGGGCAAATGTATATGCATGTGAAGGCACTTGAATTTATGACCTCCACGGATCAATTACCCTGTAATGTGAAGTTTATGATTGAAGGAGAAGAAGAAGTTGGAAGTGACAACTTAGCAGAATTTGTAAAAAATAATACCACAAAATTAAAAAACGATGTAATCTTAATTTCAGACACTGGGATGATTGCGAAAGACACTCCATCCATCACCACTGGATTAAGAGGTCTAAGTTATGTAGAAGTTGAAGTTACGGGTCCAAATAGAGACTTGCACTCAGGGATTTATGGCGGAGCTGTAGCCAATCCGATCAATGTATTAGCCAAGATGATCGCTTCCTTACACGACGAAAACAACCACATTACTATTCCTGGTTTTTATGATAAAGTCGAAGAATTATCTAAAGAAGAACGCACCGAAATGGCCAAGGCACCCTTTTCGTTAGAAGATTATAAGAAATCGTTAGATATCAGCTCTGTCTATGGCGAAAAAGGCTACACGACTAATGAACGAAATTCGATTCGCCCTACACTAGATGTGAATGGTATTTGGGGTGGGTATACAGGAGAAGGGGCTAAAACCGTGATTGCGAGTAAAGCCTATGCGAAAATTTCGATGCGTTTAGTACCGAATCAAGATTGCCATGAGATTACCTCACTTTTCAAAACTCACTTTGAAAGTATTGCACCAGATGGTGTGACCGTAAAAGTAACGCCGCATCATGGTGGTCAAGGCTATGTGACGCCTATCGATAACATCGGCTACAAAGCCGCTGCGATGGCTTATAAAGACACCTTTGGGACGTCTCCGATTCCGCAACGAGGCGGTGGAAGTATTCCCATTGTTGCTTTATTTGAAAAAGAATTAAAGAGTAAAACAATTTTAATGGGCTTTGGATTAGACAGTGATGCCATCCACTCCCCTAACGAACATTTTGGACTTTTTAATTACTTTAAAGGCATAGAAACCATTCCTTTGTTTTATAAATATTTCACAGCGCTGCACTCTTAAATTTTAGGATCATTTTGCTTTAACTGTGAACTTAATTTCTTGGGCATATTTTGAACCACCATGTCATAACTGTGGTCTATGAGTTCTAGGAGAAACTCTGGATTAAATCCGCAGTTATTCAAATAAATCGTGTTCCAGTGTTTTTTATTGCTGTGAAACCCTGGTTGGATGGCATCATGGGTATGTCGTAATTCTTCCGCGTAGTCTGGATCACATTTTAAGGTCACTGAAGGATTGCCCTGTTCCCAGGCTTCCAGTGGACATAAAGCAAATATTTTTCCCAATACTTTATACACTAGGGTGCTTTCATCAAAAGGGAATTCTTGAGTCGTTTTATCTTTTTTTAAACAGAAGGATTGAATTTCATCTATGGTTATCATTGAGGTTTTGGGGTTTCTTTATCATATAATTTATACAAAATAGGTTTACTCGGGGAGGCATCATTTTCAAAGGGGGCAATTAATATATTCAAAATATACTTTCCATCAAGCACCGAATTAGGAACAAACACCAGCTCCGTAATGGTTGCATCCATACGGATTTCTCCGTCAACATCCCAAAATGCCTTATGTGCTAATAATTGACCCCCGTCTTTTTCTTTGTCTACACTTGGCGTATCTACCAATAAATGCTTTACTCCTTTTTCTCTTAAATAAATAGCCGCAGCTTCCGTTAGATACGGCGGATTTGTATGTGCATATTGTTGAGTCAATTTGTCTTTAGTATTGGGGAGCGTTCTAATAATAACCGCTTCTCTTTTTTTATTCCCAATGGCATAACGGAGTTGTTTTTCGGAAATAATAAGATCGCCATTAAAGGGTTCTGGAACAACGGTGATTACTTCCGCTACAAACAAAAACTGAGTCAAGCAATCATTGATCGTATGTACTTC
>Ga0209197_1000031_pt1 | contig 92086 bp, 86 predicted proteins | sample COGITO_mtgs_1105_4_FD_184802 | JGI IMG/M metagenome (GOLD analysis project Ga0209197, IMG submission 184802) | Pelagic marine microbial communities from North Sea - COGITO_mtgs_110512 (SPAdes) (version 2) | ecosystem: Environmental > Aquatic > Marine > Epipelagic ... | reverse complement strand
ATCTTCATACCAAGTTGAGATTGTTCCAGCCCCTTCAAAATCATCTTGTATGATTTGGGTATGTATTGAAATTGAAAATAGGATACTGATTAAAAAAAAGAATTGACGCATTAAATAGGTGTTAAAGTTGATTAAATTAATTATCAAAAATAAATGAAAATTATTTAAAACACTTGTTGATTGTTTACTATTTCATGCCCAAAAACAAAAAACACCCCAGTCTGGAGTGCTTTTAAATAATAAATTGGTATTTGTTTTAAAAACCTACTTAGTTTCAAAATTCTTTAATGAATTGGTAATAATATTTACACAGTCAATCAACTGATCTTCGGTCATGACCAATGGAGGTGCAAAACGAATGATGTTTCCATGAGTTGGTTTTGCCAACAGACCATTATCTCTAAGGTCTAAACAAATGTTCCAAGCGGTATCGCTGTCCTCGTGGTCATCAATGACAATTGCATTTAGCAACCCTTTTCCTCTAACCAGTTTTACAATTTTACTCTTCGAGATATAATCATTTAAAAGAGACCTAAATAGCTTACCAAGGCGATCTGCATTTTCGGTGAGCTGCTCATTTTTAACAACGTCCAATGCTGCCATTGCAACCGCCGCCGCAATTGGATTTCCTCCAAAAGTACTGCCGTGAGATCCCGGAGTGATGACGTTCATAATGGCATCATTTGCTAATACAGCGGACACAGGATAGACTCCGCCACTCAATGCTTTTCCAAGAATTAATATATCTGGTTTTGTTTCTGGTGTTCCAGAACAATCTTTTTTAATACAATCACAATTCCCACAAGTGGCCAATAAGCGGCCTGTACGCGCAATTCCTGTTTGTACTTCATCCGCGATGAACAATACATTATACGCCTCACACAATGCTTTTGCTTTGGCTAAATAACCTTCTGTTGGCACATATACGCCAGCTTCTCCTTGTATGGGTTCTACTAAAAAACCAGCAACATTAGGATTGTTTTTTAAAGTAGCTTCGAGTGCTTCCGTATCATCGTATGGGATTTTTATAAATCCATCTGTAAAGGGGCCAAAATTAGCACGAGCGACGGGATCATTTGAAAATGAAATAATGGTAGTGGTTCTTCCATGAAAATTATTTTCACAAACAATAATCTGTGCCTCGTTTTCAGGAATTCCTTTAACTTCATACGCCCATTTACGCGAAATTTTGACAGCCGTTTCAACCGCTTCAGCTCCCGTATTCATGGGTAACACTTTGTCAAACCCAAAATAATTGGTGACATACTCTTCGTAAGGCCCTAACTTGTCGTTATGAAAGGCACGAGACGTTAAGGTCAGAGTTTGAGCTTGCGCAATCATCGCATTTACAATAGCTGGATGACAATGCCCCTGATTAACAGAAGAATACGCAGATAAAAAATCGTAGTAGCGCCTTCCTTCTACATCCCATACATAAACGCCTTCTCCTTTTGTCAAAACGACTGGAAGTGGGTGGTAGTTGTGAGCCCCATATTGGTTCTCTAAATTGATTGCTTCTTGTGATGTAATTGAATCTAAAATAGCCATTTTAGTAATAGTTTGAAATGATAAAATAACTATTCCTTCTTAGTGGAGAGAAATCATCCATAATCTGATGCAATATAGTGAGATTTTTAGTCATAAAATTAAGGAGTCGCTAAAATTCATTTGTTTAATTGGTGTGTGAAGAAAATGTGACTTTTTATGTATACATGTGTCAAATAAGTTGAAACCTACTTAAAGGTTAAATTTAATTCAAATCTAAACAACACTATTATGGACGATGTTATCGACAGTACAAAAGAATTAGGAACAAAATTATGGGAAAGTTTTAGCTATTTCATGAACGAAATTGGTCAATTTGTACCCAAATTAATTGGAGCACTCCTCTTTTGGTTTATAGGGCGTATCATCGCGAAACTTTTGAGAAGACTCGTGATTAAAGGCGCCAAACTTATTAAAATTGATGTCATTGCAGAGAAAGTCAAGTTAGATGAAATGTTAGAGCAAATTGGAATCAAACATAATTTTTCTACAATCATTGGGAACCTTATTTATTATGTATTATTGTTAGTCGTTTTATTAACGGTCTTTGATATATTAGGTCTTGAAATGGCAAAAGATTTATTCAATAACGTCATTGGGTTAATTCCAGATATATTTATCTCAATTGTCTTGTTTGTTTTTGGTATGTTCTTAGCAGATTTAGCAAAAGATTTTATCACTGGACGTTTAAACAATATGAATATAGAACAAGGCGGAATGATTGGTTCTGTTGCTAAATTTGGAATTCTATTAATAGTATTTTCAATGATATTATCTCAATTAAATATTGGAAATGATTTAGTTTCTAAACTGACTCAATATTTGTTTGGAGCCATTGCTCTGGGTTTAGCCATTGCCATTGGATTAGGAGGAAAAGATGCTGCAAAAAGCTTTTTTGACAAACTAACTAAAAAATAAAATTAGCTAAAAATTAGCAAACTATTATTTTTAATGCTGCTCTCTATGGGCAGCATTATTTTTTGCCTTACTTTTGCGGCATGGGTAGACGAAATAAAAATAAAGTATTTACAAATCTAGAAGTGATTGATGCAGGTGCAAAAGGCAAAACGATTGCCAAAGCGCCAGACGGAAAAGTGGTATTTTTACCAAATGCCGTCCCAGGAGATGTTGTAGATGTACAAACATTCAAACAAAGGACTGGGTATTACGAAGGAAAAGCAACCGTTTTTCATAAATTATCAGATAAACGCACCGAACCCGCTTGCGAACATTTTGGAACTTGTGGGGGTTGCAAATGGCAACACATGGATTATTCGTACCAACTTTTTTATAAAGAAAAGGAAGTTGTAAATAACCTAATGCGCATCGGACATCTTGAATTACCAGAAATAACACCAATTTTAGGCTCTAAAGATCAATACTTTTATCGCAATAAAATGGAATTTTCGTTTAGTGACAGTCGTTGGTTAACCGTTGATGAAATTGCTTCCACCGAGGATTTAGGGGACCGTAATGCCTTAGGATTTCATATCCCTGGTATGTGGGATAAAATATTGGATGTCAAAAAATGCTGGCTTCAAGGCGATCCTTCTAACGCTGTCAGAAATGCAGTTAAAGAGTTCGCATTAGAACACCATATTCCTTTCTTTAATACCCGTCAACAAACAGGTGTTTTAAGAACCTTGATGATTCGAAATACAAGCATTGGAGAATTGATGATCGTAATTCAATTTTTTAAAGAAGATGAAACAAATAGAATCGCCCTTTTAGAGCATTTAAAAACAACCTTTCCAGAAATCACATCCTTACAATACATCATTAATGGCAAAGCTAATGATACTATATACGATCAAGAAGTGGTATGCTATGCAGGTCGAGATCATATTTTTGAAGAGATGGAAGGCCTACGATTTAAAATTAATGCCAAATCATTTTATCAAACCAACTCCGATCAAGCATATAACTTATACAAAATAACACGTGATTTTGCGGGTCTTACAGGCAAGGAATTGGTATATGACTTATACACCGGAACCGGAACTATTGCACAATTTGTAGCTAAAAAGGCATTGAAAGTTATTGGAGTAGAATCAGTTCCAGATGCGATAAATGCTGCTAAAGAAAATGCAGTATTAAATCAAATTGATAATGTTGATTTTTTTGTGGGTGACATGAAAAATGTTTTTAACAGAGAGTTTATCGACACCCACGGACATCCAGATGTGATTATTACAGACCCTCCTAGAGATGGAATGCACAAGGATGTGGTTGCCCAAATACTAGAAATTGCGCCGGAAAAAATTGTTTATGTGAGTTGTAACAGTGCTACTCAAGCAAGAGATCTTGCGTTGTTAGATTCCGTGTATAAAATAAGTAAAACTCAAGCCGTTGATATGTTTCCACAAACACATCACGTAGAAAATGTTGTACTTTTGGAAAAACGTAACGCTTAACTAAATCCTATGAAGAAGTGTTTTCTTTTATTAATTCTAATCATTTGTAGTTGTGAAAAAGACGACGTATGTTCGGAAAACGCACCAACCACCCCCCGATTAGTGATTGAGTTTTATGATATTACCGCCCCTGAAAAAACCAAAATTGTACCAGGGCTAAAAGCTTTTGGAATCGATGAAACTAATGAGATCGTTGAAATAATTAATGAAACCGTTTTGAATCGAACGATCCTTACAGTTCCGCTCGACATAAACAATACACAGACTCAGTTTAAACTTTATGAACGTTATGATCTTAAGGATGCTGTTGTAAACGGAAATCCCGATATTATAACCATTACCTACAACATTGAAAAGGTTTATATTTCAAAGGCTTGTGGATACAGTAACAACTTTGAGATACAAACTTTTAGTATCACTGAAGACAGTAGCCTTTGGATGGATAATTCAGAAATCATACTTAATCAAATTACAAATGAAAATGATATCCATGTCAAAATATTTCATTAGCCTTTTTCTCGTTTTAGTTTCTGGCATTCATTTGCAGGCGCAAGAGGAAAACACTCAGGAAACAGACAGCATCGTCATCATGCATCAATATGGTTTACGTCTAGGAACTGACTTAAGTAAATTGGCGCGAACTTTCCTAGAAACCGATTATTCGGGCTTTGAAATTAATGGGGATTATCGCCTCACCGAACGAGTCTATCTTGCCGGTGCATTCGGCTCCGAAGAACGCACAACAGAAACTGACTATTTAAACTCGACGGCGACCGGATCCTATTTTAAAGGCGGTTTTGATATTAATTTGTATGACAATTGGGCTGGAATGGAAAATTTGATTTATTCTGGAGTACGCTTTGGGTTTTCTAACTTTCATCAAACTCTAAACAGTTACACAATTTATGATGTGAACAGTTTAACCTGGGGCCCAAAAAGCAGTAGTGAAAGTGAGAAATTTTCAGGCCTAACAGCAGGTTGGATTGAAGTTTTATTAGGATTTAAAGCCGAGGTTTTAAACAACCTGTTTTTAGGTTTTAATGTGCAAATCAAAAGGCGAATTTTTGAGACTGAGCCAGAAAATTTTGAAAACCTATACATCCCTGGGTTTGGGCGTACCTTTGACAGCGGGAATTTTGGGGTCGGATTTGGTTACAACGTCAGTTACCTAATACCTCTATATAAAAAAGCTAAGAAGTAATTGTTTTAATAGGGCGCTTTTCAAACGTACCGCCGCAATTAGGACACTTGTTTTTAAGAATGGTTTCAACACAGCTGCTACAAAACGTACATTCGTAAGCACAAATCATCGCTTCCCCACTATCTGGTAGTAATGCTTTGGTACAGTGCTCACAAACAGGACGCATTTCTAACACGATTATCTAATTAGCTTTTTATATTTGATTCGTTTTGGCATTAAATCGCCACCTAATCGTTGCTTTTTATTTTCTTCATATTCACTAAAACTCCCTTCGTAAAAGTAGACTTCAGAATTTCCTTCAAACGCAAGAATATGGGTACAAACACGATCTAAAAACCAACGGTCGTGACTAATCACTACCGCACAGCCCGCGAAATTTTCGAGACCTTCTTCCAAAGCTCGTAAGGTGTTTACATCCAAATCATTGGTTGGCTCATCTAAAAGCAGCACATTGCCTTCTTCTTTGAGGGTCATTGCTAAATGTAATCGGTTACGTTCCCCACCAGAAAGCATATTTACTTTTTTATTTTGTTCACTCCCAGAAAAATTAAAACGACTTAGGTAAGCACGAGAATTTACTTGCCTCCCTCCCATCATAATTAACTCTTGTTCATCACTAAAATTCTGCCATATAGATTTTTCAGGATCAATGTTAGAATGACTTTGATCTACATAAGCGATTTTAGCAGTTTCACCGACTTTAAAACTTCCTTTGTCTGAGTTTTCTTCCCCCATAATCATTCGGAAAATAGTGGTTTTACCTGCGCCATTGGGTCCAATAATTCCAACAATACCCGCTTGTGGGAGATTAAAATTTAAATTGTCATATAATAATTTATCATCATAGGCCTTGCTAACGCCTTCTGCTTCAATAACATTGGTTCCTAAACGAGGGCCATTAGGAATGTATATTTCTAATTTTTCATCAAGTTGCTTTTGATCTTGATTCATTAATTTATCGTAGCTATTCAAACGTGCTTTTTGCTTCGTTTGACGGCCTTTGGCCCCTTGTCGGACCCATTCGAGTTCGCGTTCTAATGTTTTTTGACGTTTAGAAGCGGTTTTGCTTTCTTGAGCTAAACGTTTTGATTTTTGATCTAACCATGACGAATAATTTCCTTTCCAAGGAATCCCTTCACCACGATCCAATTCTAAAATCCAACCCGCAACATTATCCAAGAAGTAACGGTCATGCGTTACCGCAATGACGGTCCCTTTATATTGCGCTAAATGATGTTCTAACCAATGAACCGATTCTGCATCCAAGTGGTTTGTAGGCTCATCTAACAATAAGACATCAGGTTCTTGTAGTAGCAAGCGACAAAGGGCTACACGTCGGCGTTCACCTCCAGATAAAACGGCAATTTTTTTAGAACCATCAGGGGTTCTTAAGGCGTCCATCGCAATTTCTAATTTTGTATCTAACTCCCAAGCATTTGCAGCATCAATTTGATCTTGCAATTCCGCTTGACGGTTCATCAACTTTTCCATTCTATCGGCATCAGAATATACTTCTTCTAACCCAAACATGTCATTGATTTTATTATATTCATCTAAAATTGCAACTGTTTCTGCAGCACCTTCACGCACAATTTCCATCACTGTTTTAGACTCGTCTAATTTTGGTTCTTGTTCTAAGTAGCCTACCGAGTAATCTTGTGAAAAAACCACATCCCCTTGGTAGTTTTTATCAACTCCAGCAATAATTTTAAGTAAGGTTGATTTACCAGATCCGTTGAGTCCTAAAATTCCAATTTTAGCCCCATAAAAAAAACTAAGGTATATGTTTTTTAAAACTGGCGTGTTTGCACTTTGGTAGGACTTCGTCACACCCGACATTGAAAAAATTATTTTTTTATCATCACTCATTATACACGACCTTTTAAAGCATTAAACACCCAAGCATTTGCAAAAAACCCAATTCCTACAGCAGCAAAGCCCCATCCTGCTACCTCATTATATCTAAAAGCGCCTAATGCGATTAAAGATATTCCTGTGAATATCATTATATATGTGGCCCAAGCCAGTACTGTGTTTTTATTCATTGCCATAATTAAAATTTTTATAATTGCAAATATCGTTAATTTGAGTGTAACTTGTTTAGCTTTCATTGAAAGTTACAGGAACTTCAATAAATAAGAGCTGTGAATCTTCTGAAGCTTCGATTTTAAAGTCATCTGTTTCAGAAATACCCACCGCATCTCTCGATTGTAATTGTGTTGTGTCAATTTTTGAGGCTCCATAAATCTGCATCACATAAACCCCATGATGCGATGATTTCACAGGATAGTCAAACGATGTATTCGCAGCTAAATTTAGTCTGGAAATTTGTGCATCCTGATGAATTTTCAAACTCTTGTTAGCAGTTCCTTCATCAATCGATGCCACTAAAACTTGAAGCTCCCCATCGGATAAGGGTTCAAAATAGTGTTGATCATATCTTGGCGTGACATTATTTTTATTGGGTAGAATCCAAATTTGAAATAAACTTAAAAACTCTGAAGCCGATCCGTTTATTTCTGAATGCTGAATCCCTGTACCAGCAGACATCACTTGAACTTCACCTGCTTTGACTTCTTCCCAAACATTTCCCATAGAATCTTTATGTTTCAAAAGACCCGATAATGGAATGGTGATAATTTCCATATTGTCATGTGGATGCGTCCCAAATCCCATACTGGGTGCTATTAGATCATCATTTAAAACTCTTAGGGCACCAAAATTCATTTTTTCTGGATTATAATAATTCGCAAAACTAAAGGAATGGTTTGCCTGTAACCAGCCATGATTTGCGGATCCTCTAGAAGTAGCACTATGGAAAATTAATTTCATTTATAAATATATTTATAATTGTTCGTTAAACAAAAACTTGAAACCAAAGAATATTGTTATTTTTGTTCCACAAATATAAGAGTCATGGATTTAAACTTCAACAAAAACGAAGATTATAATAAACTACTCGTAAGGGATCTTAACAAGCGTTTAGCTTCTGTTAAATTGGGTGGTGGAGCCTCCAAAATTACAAAAGAACACACAAAAGGTAAGTTAACCGCTCGAGAACGTATTGATTATTTATTAGATCCAAAATCCAAATCCATTGAAATTGGAGCCTTTGCTGGCGATAAAATGTATGAATCACACGGTGGCTGTCCTTCGGGTGGTGTAGTTGTTAAAATTGGCTATATCAAAGGGAAACAATGCATTGTGGTTGCCAATGATGCCACGGTAAAAGCGGGTGCTTGGTTTCCAATCACGGCTAAAAAAAACCTCCGAGCTCAAGAAATCGCCATAGAAAATAAATTACCCATTATTTATTTGGTAGATTCTGCGGGTGTTTACTTGCCATTACAAGACGAAATATTCCCTGATAAAGAACACTTTGGACGAATTTTTAGAAACAATGCACAAATGAGTAGTATGGGAATCACTCAAATTTCGGCCATCATGGGCAGTTGTGTGGCTGGTGGCGCCTATTTACCCATTATGAGTGACGAAGCCATTATTGTTGATAAAACGGCCAGTATTTTTTTAGCAGGAAGTTATTTAGTAAAAGCAGCGATTGGTGAGTCTATTGATAATGAAACACTTGGCGGTGCAACTACCCACTGCGAAATTAGTGGTGTAACCGACTATAAAGCAAAAGATGATGCCGATGCACTCGACAAAATCAAATCCATTATGGATAAAATAGGAGATTTTGATTTAGCAGGCTATAACAAAAAAAAACCTAAAAATCCCAAAGAAAATCCTGAAGAACTTTTTGGAATTCTTCCAAAATCAAGAGCAGATCAATATGATATGTATGAAATTATCAAACGGTTGGTTGATGGCTCTGAATTAGAAGAATACAAAGCTGATTATGGAAAAACAATCATTACAGGCTATGCACGCATAGATGGCTGGGCCGTTGGGATTGTTGCTAATCAGCGTAAATTAGTCAAAACATCGACTGGAGAAATGCAGTTTGGAGGGGTCATATACAATGACAGTGCCGATAAATCCACTCGCTTTATCGCAAACTGTAATCAGAAAAAAATACCCTTAGTTTTCATACAAGATGTCACCGGATTTATGGTGGGCAGTAAAAGTGAACACAGTGGCATTATAAAAGATGGTGCGAAGATGGTCAATGCAGTCAGTAATAGTGTGGTGCCAAAATTTACAGTTATTATAGGAAATAGCTACGGCGCAGGAAATTATGCGATGTGCGGAAAGGCCTATGACCCACGACTGATCGTTGCTTGGCCAAGTGCCGAATTAGCTGTGATGAGTGGAAACAGCGCTGCAAAAGTATTGTTACAAATCGAGAAAGCCTCTCTAAAGAAAACTGGTGAGACCATTACACCCGAAAAAGAAGCTGAATTATTCGATAAAATTAAAGCGCGCTACGATGATCAAGTATCTCCTTATTATGCTGCTGCTAGACTATGGACGGATGCCATCATTGATCCTACTGATACACGTGATTGGATTAGTATGGGGATTGAAGCCGCTAACAATGCACCAATTAAAAAAGCATTCAATATGGGGGTGACGCAGGTTTAATTTGAAGGAGCGTTTCCTGACGCTTTATCTTTCCAGATAAAGTTTCCTTAAATTGATCTATATAATAAACATGCTTTGGCCGTTTTATTGGATCTATAGTATCAAAATTTAAAGTGTCATAAGGAGATAAACGTTCTATGACCATCACCACAACCTCACCTAACTTATCATCTTTTAGAGACGATACAAAAAAACGTTCTTCAATAAACCCTTCGAGTTGTTGCTCTAATTGTTCCGGGGATATTTTAATACCTCCCGAATTAATAATCGAATCATACCGACCTATCCATTCAAAAGAAGTTTTAGAAATCAGTTTTACAATATCATTTGTTTGAATGGGAGTTGAAACTAATTCGGGTGCCTCAATACTTAAACAACTACGTGAATCTACCTTGATAGAAACTGAAGGAAACACTTCAAAAAACGAAAGTGTAGATCTTATTTTCTTAACCGCAATATGACTCACGGTTTCAGTCATCCCAAAAGTTTCATAACAATTTGCCGATGAATTATTTAATTTAATTCTCAAAGTATTGGAAAGTTTTGCACCGCCAACAATGAGTGTTTTTATCTGATGTAAATGTTGAATTGAATTTTCAAGCTGCAAGGGGACCATCGCACAAAAATCATACGATTTAGACACGGATTTTAAGGGAGTCGAACTCGGCTCGACTACCTCTAATTCTAAACCTAAAACATAGGCTCTCACAAACATCATTTTAGCAGCGATATAGGAGTATGGCAAACATGACAAAGCGGAGTTTCCAGGCCGTAATTTAAAGTAATCTCCTGTCGCAATGGCAGAATTAACCATCGCTTGTTTGGACATTAAAATCTTTTTTGGAGTGCCGGTTGACCCCGAAGTTTGAAGCGTAATGTCTGAATTTGAATCAATCCATTGGTGAATAAAAAGCCCTATAGGTTCTTGAAAGCCCTCTCCTACTTTGATATACCGATCAGCAAGGGTTGACAACCCTAAATTATCATAAAAAATGCCGTTCAATTTGAACGAGGCATGTGGTTGACTGTATGTTCTTTTTCGATTCAACGCTTTATAAATAGTGATTTGCTTAATTAATCGTCTTTTAGTACGGAGCCTGTTAATTTTTCTTTCCAGTTGGTCCATTTATAGACTTTTGCGAAAATGTAAATTAGAATCGGATATATAATTAATACGGAGGTAAATATTTCAACCGATCCAATATCTGGATCTGAAATATCCCTAAGAATCGAATTGGTTTGAAACGCGGTCCAATCTGCAGTAACTAAAAGGGCTGTGAATAAGTTATTCGCTGCATGAAATCCTAAGGCTAACTCCATCCCTTCATCCATCAAGGTGATAATTCCTAAAAAGAATCCTGTTCCAATATAATGTACTAATAAGATGTATCCCAATTTTTCAATTTCTGGGTTGGCAATATGAAGGAGTCCAAACGAAACCGAGGTCACCACCAAAGGCACCCATTTATTTTTACATAACACCCCAATGCCTTGCATCAGATAGCCTCTAAATAGATATTCTTCAAAACTAGTTTGAAGCGGGACTAAAACAATAGCAATGACTGCTAAGGTTAAAAATGGAACCAATTTAAAATTATACACATAATCCTCTGGTGACATCAAATAATCAACTAGGACCAGTCCACTTGAAATAATTCCCCAAAATAAGAATGAGAACCAAAAACGTTTCCAATCAATTTTTGATCTGGATGTTGTTAAACTTTTTATAGATTGTTTGTGTAAAAATTTCGCCACAAAAAATACGCCTGCAAGGCCAACGGCGAATGACAAAAGCATGAGGAATAAGTTCAAATTAGACTCTAAAAGTCCCATCATTTCATTCATATCTAATTTCGAAAGATCCATTCCGGCCTCCACTGCTTTGGCAATTAAAGCGACTGTATAAGGAATTTGACCTAAAGTGACCGCAATGACAATGATGAGGACGCCTATGAGGTATAGCCACCAGTCGTGTTTGATATTAAATGCTTGTTTGATATACATAAATTAAAATTTTAAATTCCACGTTGTTTTTAAATCATAAAATAATTGACCCGAGTTGACCATTAAGGGCGCTTGAATGTTATTGTTAAACAAACCGCCTGTTCCTAACCCCTGAGGAAGCGGACTTTTTAGTCCATAGGTCCATTGCGCAATCGCGTTCAATCCAATGTTACTTTCTAATGCACTAGTCACCCACCACCCAATAGAATTTGATGTTGCTAAGTTAATCCATTCTTGACTGCCACCAAAACCGCCGACGAGTGTCGGTTTCAGGATTATATATTGAGGGTTGATCGTTTCTAGTAACAGCTGTTTTTTTAGTAGTGGAAATACTCCAATCAGCTCTTCGTCCAATGCTATAGGCAATGGTGTTTGAGCACATAATCTAGCCATTTCTTGAGGTTGACCCTGTTGAATTGGTTGCTCAATTGAATGTAAGCTATATTCTGAAAGTCGTTTTAATTTTTCTAAGGCTTCATCTGGTTTGAAAGCGCCATTAGCATCCACACGTATTTCGATGGTTTGCGCATCAAATTCGGTTCGGATAGATTTTATAAGTTCGAGTTCACTCTGAAAATCGATGGCACCAATTTTAAGTTTTAAACATGAAAAACCATCCTTAAGTTTATCCTTAATTTGCTGTTTCATCTGGTGAGCATCGCCCATCCATATCAAACCATTAATAGGGATTGAGTCCTGACCTCTGGTAAAATCTGACGGAAATAATTCAAAAGAGTCCTTCTGTTTTAGTGATAAAAAAGCCATTTCTAATCCAAATTGAATCGAAGGAAACTCTACTAGATTACTTAGTAAAACCGCAAGACCTAAATTGATGTTTTGACATACCCAACTAAGTTTTTCTTCAAAATCGTCACGGTCATCAATGCTCAATCCTCTAAACATTCCACACTCTCCAATCCCTTTTAAAGAATCCGCTTCAAGTTGGATAAACCAAGTGTCTTTGTAAGTTAAAACCCCACGAGACGTACCGCTTGCTTGTTTAAATTGAAGTTGGTATTTAAAGAAATTTGCCTGCATCTAAGGAATTGAAAAAATTGAATTAATTAATTTACAAGTTAAAAATTATAGGTTTGTCTCTATAAAAGTGAGACGCTAAACAGCAGTGCTAGACCAAATGTTGAAAGCGCCAAAACTTTGAGTTGAGGGTCATAATTTTTAGGATCCTCTATTTTGCGAATACTAATGAGGTGAATCCCTAAGGGAACGAAAGCAACTAGAACTAAAAAGATTGAATTATCGGCATAAAAAAACGAATAAACTCCCATTAGAACCATCGCAATAACCACTAAAAATTGATGATATATTTTAGACCGATTAAAACCTAAATAGCCTGCTAAGGTGTGCTTGTTTGATAATTTGTCAGATACTAAATCACGCATATTGTTCAAGTTGAGCACCCCTGCACTTAAAAGTCCGATCGAACTCGCCGGCAAGAGCATTAAAAAATCAAGTTGTTTGGAATATAAAAAATAGGTACCTAAGACACTAAGCCAACCAAAAAACAAAAAGACCATTACATCACCCAATGCTTTATATCCGTAGGCAGAAGCCCCAACCGTATATTTAATTGCTGCCACAATCGCTAAAATTCCAAGAATGATGAACACCAATGACGTTAAAAATTGATCAGCTCCAAAAGCTTGATAGATTAGAGTCACAACTAAAATGAGACAAATAACAACATTAATAACAATCGAATTTCGCATCTGTTTTGGACTGATGATACCACTTTGTAAGGCCCGTTCTGGACCAATACGATTTTCATTGTCAGTACCTTTAACACCATCGCCATAATCGTTTGCAAGATTAGATAGAATCTGTAAACTTAAAGTTGTTATGATAGTTAAAACAAATACCGTTTGATTAAAAAACCCCTCTGAATAAGCAACTCCGGACCCTAGTATAGCTCCTGAAATTGACAGTGGCAATGTTCTGAGTCGACAGGCAGAAATCCATGCTTTTAATTTTCTCATACTATGGAATCCATTTTTTTTCAAAATTTGGGGGGCGTTTTTCCAAAAAGGCATCTCGGCCTTCTTTAGCTTCGTCGGTCATATACGCTAATCGGGTTGCTTCCCCTGCAAATACTTGCTGTCCTACCATACCATCATCGGTAAGGTTCATGGCAAACTTGAGCATTTTAATCGATATTGGAGATTTTGCTAAAATTTCTTGCGCCCACTCATAGGCCGTAGCTTCTAAGTCTGCATGCGGGACCACCGCATTAACCATACCCATATCAAACGCTTCTTGGGCGTTATAATTTCTTCCTAAGAAAAATATTTCTCTGGCTTTTTTCTGTCCTACCATTTTAGCTAAGTAGGCAGATCCATAGCCACCATCGAAACTGGTAACATCGGCATCTGTCTGCTTAAAAATAGCATGTTCTTTACTCGCTAGCGTCAAATCACAAATCACATGTAAACTATGACCGCCCCCAACAGCCCAACCTGGCACAACTGCAATGACCGCTTTTGGCATGAACCGAATAAGACGTTGAACTTCTAGAATATTTAAGCGGTGGTACCCATCATCGCCTACATAGCCTTCGTGACCACGGGCTTTTTGATCGCCGCCACTACAAAATGAATAAATGCCATCTTTTGGAGAAGGACCTTCAGCACTTAATAAAACCACACCAATGCTTGTATCTTCATTTGCATCATATAACGCTTGGTATAATTCAAGGGTCGTTTTTGGTCTAAAAGCATTTCTAACCTCAGGGCGATTAAATGCAATACGGGCTACGCCATTACATTTTTTATAGGTAATATCTTCATATTCATTAACAGTTTTCCATTGTATACTAGGCATGAAAGTACAGTTTTATGTGGTTAAATAAATACCATCTAATTCAATTCGAATTTGACGTTGTTTGTAAAGAGTTCCAACTGCTTTTTTGAAGCTTTTCTTACTCATTTGAACTACTGATTTAATCGCTTCTGGTGATGATTTATCGGTTAGTTTCAAACAACCGTCTTCGTTGTTTTCCAAAAACTCTAATATCGCTTGAGCATTTGGCTCAATATTTCGATACCCAATTTTATCGAGTGTGATATCTAATTTATTACCTGGACGAATTTTTTTCACTATTCCTTTTAACTTATCACCAATACTAAGATCTTTAAATAAATCTTGATTAAAAATTAAGCCTAAATGAGATTTATTTACAATGACATTCATTCCTAAATCAGAGGGGTGAGATACGATCAAATCAACTTCATCGAAAGCGAGTACTGAAAGTTCTTTATTATCTAAAAAACGATTTGTTTTACTCGAAGCTACTAAGCGCTCAGAAGTTTCATCTAAATAACAATACACCAAATACCAGCCACCAGCTTTCATTGGAAATGCTTGCTCTCTGAAGGGACAAAATAGTTCTTTAACTAATCCCCAATCTAGAAAGGCTCCAAATTCGTTAACAGAGTTACAACGAAGCAATGAGAATTCTCCTTTTTTAATGTAAGGATGATCCGTCACAGCGACCAATCGTTCTTCATTATCTAAATAGACAAAAACCTCAATGGTATCATCTATTTCAAATGTATCGGGGACATATCGATTTGGAAGTAAAACCTCTTGATCTTCGCCATCTCCCAAAAACAATCCTGGTTCTGTATCTCTTAGAATTGTAAGCGTATTGTAGTCTCCTATGTGTATCATGCCACAAAGGTAAGAATAATAGAGGGAGAAAATAAAAAAAGCGTCACAACAAATTGTGACGCTAAAGAATTAGATTTAATGGGATATTAATACACTGATTCTTTTCCAAAATGCTTAACCAATAAATAATAAACTACCGCACGGTATTTATTTCGATTAGAGCGTCCATACTGCTCCAAAACTTTATCAATACCTTCTTTTAATTTGTCATTTCCTGAAAGTCCTAATTTTTTAATTAAAAAATTATTTCGAACGGTATCCAACTCTGATTCGTCCGTTCCAGAGACCGTACTAGAATCTTTATTATAGATCGAAGGCCCACATCCTATCGTAACTTTTCGAAGTAAATCCACATCAGGTTTAACACTACATTTTTCTCTTAAATCACTGGCATACTTTTCAATGAGTTCATCTCTTTTGTTCATAACAAGTTTATTTAAATTAGATTTGATTTAGATGTCATTAACACCTTGTATTAGTTAAGACACCGTCTTAAAAATAAAGTCACATTTAAATAAAAATTAATTAGAAATACTATTTAATAAAATCAAAATAAGATAGTAGAATTTGATCATTTTGAGATGAAGGTGTGAAAATTTCAAGAATTTTGGGACGCGCACTAGAGGAGTAAAAAAATTCTAATTCAGTCGCTAAATCAGTGTCAGAGCTTGCAGATGCATACTCGAAATCGAAAAGTTTTGAAATCGACTCAGCCGTGAGCGAATGATTGGTTTCAAAAAAAGTGCTAAAATTTTCGGAATTTTTATTTCCTGGTAGAATCCTAAAGATACCTCCGCCTCTATTGTTTATAATTATAAGTCTGAAATTTGAAGGAATATAATTATTCCAAAGAGCATTACTATCGTAAAAAAAGCTCAGATCACCTGTAATGAAAACGGTCGGTTGTTTTGAAACACAAGCTGCTCCAACTGCCGTACTGGTAGAACCATCGATACCACTCGTGCCGCGATTGCAAAATACGGAGAGGGTCTTATTCAATTCAAACAACTGTAGGTATCGTATCGTGGAGCTATTTCCTGACTGCAGGTTGTAGTTGTCAGGGATCTGTTTCAAAAGACTATCAAATGCTTTAAAATCACTAAATGGAATCGATTTTATATAATCATGATGTCTTAAGAGACGGTGTGTTTTAACGTGGTTCCAAGTCTCAAAATAAGTGCTTTCATTTTGTGAATTATCAGAACTTGTGAGTTGACTAAAAAATGAATTTACTGTACATTTATGATGTTTCGTTAAGCAAAAAAACGTGTCATTTGCTTGCACAGGATCTATATGCCAATGAGTTTTTGGAGAATAGGTCCGTAAAAACGTTTTAATCTTTTTTGAAACAACCATTCCTCCAAACGTGAGTAGTAACTCAGGTTTTAGGGACTCAAAATCAGTTGAATCTAAAGGGGAAATTAATTGGTCGATACTTGCAAAAAAGTTTGAATGGTGCAAGTTTGAAGTCGTTTCGGTTAGGACAATCACGGAGGGATTCTCTGCAATCAATTTTAAATAAACTTTTTTAACGTTATCAGGCGGATTCACGCCGACTAAGATCATTTTTCGATTTGACGACTTCCAAGTTTTCAGATCTGATTTTGAGAGTGAAAAAGAAGCAATTGGGGTTTTAATATTAAGGGGAGCTAGTCGCTCGGTGAACCCGTCGACCGTTTCGTACAAGGGTTCTGCAAACGGTACATTTATATGGACTGGGCCTTTTTCTGCTTTTGCAAGTTGCAGTGCCTTATGAATGAGTGAATTATTACTTTTAGGGACCTTTAAAAACCTTGTCTTAGACAGTTCTTTTAGATTTGCTTCGAATAAAACATGAGCGCCAAAAACATGAGGTTGGGTAATGGTTTGACCGTCTCCAATATTGATAAGATGGTCTGGACGGTCGGCAGAAATTATAATTAATGGGATTCGACTATAAAACGCTTCTGTGACCGCAGGATAATAATTAACCAACGCACTTCCAGAAGTACAAACCAACGCCACAGGCTGTTGTAATTTCTGTGCCATTCCTAAAGCAAAAAAACCAGCACAACGCTCATCAACAATACTATAACAATCAAAAAAGTCATGATTGGTAAACCCAATCGTCAACGGCGCATTTCGACTCCCTGGAGAAATTACAATATGTTGGATATTGTGATTTTTACAGAGTTGAATAATCGATTGCGCTAAAAGTTGTTTTGGCTGTATCATTAACCCACAAAGTTATTTAAATTTTAGGGTTTAATTAGAAATGAAATAATAAATATTTCCTAAAAGGTTTAGAGCACCTTTTTAATCGTTTGAATTTTATTTTGAATCTCGATACACTCTGCCTCTGGGTCTGAATCCTCGGTGATACCGCCACCGCCATATAAAATTGCTTGAGAATCTTTTAAAGACATACAGCGTAAATTAACCGCTAGATTTGTGAATTTTCGAACTGTTTGATATGCTCTATTTTCAATGTTTTTTTTAGAGTTCCTAAAAGTGGATGCTGTAGGGACATTTAATTCTCCAAAAAAACCAGCATAAAAAGCACGGTCATAGGATTCATTGGAATGGATAAATTTTAAGGCACTCGTTCTTGGTGTACCACAAACAGCTGGAGTTGGATGCATAGCCCGTAATAACTGTTTTAAACTATGATCTGTCGATTTTAACCACCCAGAGATATGCGTTTGAAGATGTAGTAATTCGCCCGCTCTAAACGTATATGGACCAGATGTTTTTATAGGATCTAAATAATCAGACAAAATCTCCAATAAATAATCCGTAACAAAGGCATGTTCTTTTACGTTTTTGGCATCCCATTCGACTTGCTCAGAGGATTGAAATGCTTGGGTTCCTGCAAGTGCCATTGTGGACACCGACTTTCCTTCGAGCTTCAACAAACTTTCGGGAGAGGCTCCAAGCCAAAATCCTGTTTGAGGGTGAAACCAACAATAGGTAAATGCGGACGGATAACTTTGTGATAGTTTTTTAAAAATTTCGATAGGGTTTGAAACTTCCATTGAAAATTTAAATTCTTTTGAAAGTACCACCTTTTCTAAATCCGATGATTTTATTTCTGCAATCGCCTTAGAGACTCGATTAAAATGATTTTTAGTCGACTCAACCTCATCAAAAAGATTCGTGTTAATTAAGTCCTCAAAGACTGGAGGGTTTAATTCTAAGATTTTAGATCGCTCAAATGGTATATAATAACTGTCTTTTGTGTGATCAAAAGGAGCAAACACAAATCCACTTTCAGAAAAATCATTTATAAGATGTGTTTCCAAATCACTTTGGATGTATGCTTTTATGGATTGTTGATCTGGTTTAGAAAAAAGAACAAACGGATGTTTTGATACTAAGGCGGATTCGATTTGATCGAAAAAATCGGTCGAAGTCATCTAGCTGTTTTTAGGCAGTGAAACCGTTGTTAATTTACAAGACGATATTAATTGTTGTTCCCCATCTGTAACTTCAATATTAAAAATTTGCATGGTTCTTCCTCTGTGAATAAAAGTGGCTTTTGCATATACAAATCCCTCTTTTACACTTTTAATATGTTTGGCAGAAATATCGATCCCTCTGACAAAAAAGTTGGTAGTATCTAAAAAAATATGAGCGGCAAAACTTCCAACCGTTTCGGCCAGTGCTGCTGTTGCACCGCCATGTAAAACGCCGTCTGGTTGATACACTCGCTTTGTAACAGGCATTTTAGCAATTACAAAATCCTCCCCTGCATCGACAAATTCAATCTGTAAAGTTTCCATTAAGGTATCTTTACAAGCTGCGTTTGCAGCTTTCATAATTTGATCTTTAGTTGGACTCATTGATTCGTTTATTTGATGGTAAAGTTACAAAAAGCAACGATGAAGTCAATGACTACATAACGTTAAAAAAGTGCAAAAAAAAAGCGCAACCCGAAGGTTGCGCTTTTACAAAATTTAATATCTCCTTGTAATACTTATGCGGTTTTCTTTACAGCTAAGCTATAAATTACTAAACCGAAACCGATTTTGTTGATTGCATCCGCAATGTTGTATAAGACATCCATGTCTAATCCAAGGTTTGCAAAAGAAGAATACCACTGTCCATCAGCTGTACCTACTAAGTATCCTAATGGATAAATGATCCATCCAACAAGTACAAACCAACAAAGAATTTTGTGTGCTGCTAAAACATCTCCACCAGCTTCTTTAGCTAATTTTGCTGCTCCACCTAACCATATTTCGTACACGATAGCAAAGTATGCTACTGCAGAGAAAAAGCCCCAAAGAGCTGCGCTTCCTGTATAAACAGCTTCTCCTAAGTAACCTGTTACTAACATGATTACTGAAAGAACAATCATTTTAGTTAGTAATGATTTTTTAGCACCTGCTACTTTTAGTATTAAATAAAATTCAACACACATTAATGGCACCGTAAGAATCCAATCTACATAACGGAAAAACGTTGGAGACTCCATGTTTGAAGCCCAATAATCTCTCATGTAGAAATAGTGTACTGCTGCAATAAATGTGATTAAACCAGAAACTAGAACGGAAGTTCTCCATTTTTTGTCAAATTGATTTAATGATAAAAAGAAAAAGGCAGAAGCTGCCATCATTGCCATACATCCTACAAAGAATGTAAACCCTACGTAATCGGTTGGATCCATTTTGGCTACCAGAGGTAAAAATAAGTTTGTCATTTTTTTTAAATTAAGTTAGTTTTTGTTTAAACAAATATATAAAAAATTAAACTAATTGTTGCGTATTTCGTAAATTTGTAGCTTCACACCACGTATTTAACACTATTTTATGAAGAATGTTTTTAATTTCTCAATCGTCGCTAGCTTCATTGGACTGTGGATTACTACACATGTTCCAGAGAGTTTTGAACTTATCTTGGGATTTATTTTAATTTTTACTTTTGGGATGGTTCACGGCTCGAATGATTTATTAATAGTTAACAAACTTTTAATAAATACTAAACACTATTCAAAACTCACACTATTGACAGCTTACTTGTTTGTGGTGTCATTTGCTATTTTGATTTTTTATTGGGCGCCAGCCTTAGCAATGATTCTGTTTATGTTATTTAGTGCTTACCATTTTGGAGAGCAACATTGGGAACATCGTTTTTCTAAATTAAACTCCTATCGAAAATCAATCTTCTATTTTTCATACGGAATGTTTATTCTGTATTTGTTGTTTGCATTTAACGACACAGGCGTGAAATCGATCGTATTTGAAATTACTAGTTATGAGATTACTCGTTTATACAGTCAAATCGTTCTCATTGTTTTGGGAAGTATTATAGGACTTGTTTTGATAACAGAATTTCTTACGAAACGTCTTGCTATAGAGGCGATCCTTAAAGAACTATTTACACTAGTAGTGTTGGCTATGATTTTTTCATCCTCATCCCTTATATGGGGCTTTGCTATTTACTTCATCCTTTGGCATAGTATTCCTTCATTATTAGAACAAATTAAATTTATATATGGAGATGTCAAAACAGTCTCAGCTCTTAACTATTGTAAAGCAGCACTCCCCTATTGGATTATTTCATTGGTTGGCATGGTGATTTTATATGCGATTTTTAGTAGTGAAAAACAGTTCTATTCGCTCTTCTTTGCATTCATTGCAGCAGTCACATTTCCGCATGCGATTGTGATGGTGAAAATGTTTTCCAAAAAAAAAGCACAACCATAAATTGATTGTGCTTTTCAGTATTAAACAAAACTAAGGGTTATTTCACTTCTTCGAAATCAACATCTTCAACATTGTCTTCTTGAGACGCTTCTGCATCAGCAGCACCTTCTGGAGCAGCACCTTCAGCACCTTCTTGGGCTTTGTACATTTCCTCACTAGCGACTTTCCATGCTTCGTTGATTTTCTCTAAAGCAGGATCAATAATCGCGATGTCTTTAGACTCATAGGCCGCTTTTAATTCTTCCAAAGCAGCTTCTATGGGTTGTTTTTTATCATCTGATAATTTATCACCAAATTCTTTTAACTGATTCTCAGTTTGAAAAATCATCCCATCTGCAGCATTTAATTTGTCTGCTGTTTCTTTGGCTTTCGCATCTGCGTCGGCATTCGCTTCAGCATCTTGTTTCATTTTTTGGATCTCTTCTTCAGTTAACCCAGAAGATGCTTCAATACGAATATCTTGTGTTTTATTCGTTGCTTTGTCTGTTGCAGAAACTTTGATAATTCCATTGGCATCAATATCAAACGTGACTTCGATTTGAGGCGTTCCACGTTGTGCTGGTGGAAGACCATCTAAATGAAAACGTCCAATTGTTTTATTATCCGCAGCCATGGCACGCTCGCCTTGAAGGACGTGAATTTCAACCGACGGCTGATTGTCAGCAGCTGTTGAAAATACTTGAGATTTTTTGGTTGGAATGGTCGTGTTAGACTCAATCAATTTGGTTAACACATTCCCCATTGTTTCGATTCCTAAAGATAATGGTGTGACATCTAATAATAAGACATCTTTCACATCTCCAGATAATACACCACCTTGAATTGCAGCACCTACAGCGACAACCTCATCAGGATTAACTCCTTTATTTGGTTTTTTTCCGAAGAATTTCTCAACCGCTTCTTGAACTGCAGGAATTCGAGTCGAACCTCCTACTAGGATAATTTCATCAATATCACTTGTTGATAAACCAGCTGCTTTTAAAGCAGTTTGACAAGGCTCAATGGTTCTTTTTACTAAATCGTCTATTAATTGCTCAAACTTTGCTTTTGAAAGTGAACGTACCAAGTGTTTTGGGCCACTCGCAGTTGCCGTTACATACGGTAAGTTAATTTCTGTTTGTGCAGAAGATGATAATTCGATTTTAGCTTTTTCAGCGGCTTCTTTCAAACGTTGAAGCGCCATAGGATCTTTACGTAAGTCTAAATTTTCTTCGGCTTTGAATTCTTCTGCTAACCAGTTGATGATTTTTTCATCAACATCATCACCACCTAAGTGAGTGTCTCCGTCAGTAGCAAGCACTTCAAAGACGCCATCTCCTAATTCTAATACAGAAACATCATGTGTTCCTCCACCAAAATCAAAAACAACGATTGTTTGATCTTTTCCTTTTTTGTCCATTCCGTATGCCAATGCAGCCGCTGTCGGCTCGTTGATAATACGTCGTACTTTTAAACCTGCAATTTCACCCGCTTCTTTCGTAGCTTGACGTTGTGCATCATTAAAATATGCAGGAACTGTAATCACCGCTTCAGTCACTTCTTGATCTAAAAACTCTTCAGCTGTTTTTTTCATTTTCTGAAGTACCATCGCCGATAATTCTTGTGGCGTATACAAACGACCATCGATATCGACACGAGGTGTGTCATTATCTCCTTTAACCACTTTGTAAGGGACACGACCAACTTCTTGATTCGATTCTGAGAATTTATTTCCCATAAAACGTTTAATCGAATAAACGGTTTTTGTTGGATTAGTGACCGCTTGACGTTTGGCAGGATCTCCTACTTTGATTTCACCACCTTCAACGAAAGCGATAACAGACGGCGTAGTACGTCGTCCTTCTGCATTAGTAATCACGACTGGCTCATTACCTTCCATTACTGAAACACAAGAGTTCGTAGTTCCTAAATCGATTCCAATTATTTTACTCATAATATAGTTATTGTTAAAATTGAATTTTTTATTTACAACTCAACATAGTCAATCATTATGCCAATACAACACGACTGACACGATGTCAGATTCAGAAAAAATTAAAAAATGTTTATTAAAATCAAACTTTGGTACGTGCTTTGTATTTAAAGAAGAAAATCAATAATTATATAACTAAAAACATCTTCATATGGATGTGCTATATTACCTTTGAAAACATTTAAACTATTTAAACATGAAACGTATATTCTCTTTTGTTACCCTGATTACTTTAGTATTAACCGCCTGTGAAGGGGCTCCCGGACCTCCTGGGTTTGATGGCCTAGATGGTTTAAATGGTCAAGATGGAGAAGAAACTATAGCAGATGCTTTTCAATTAAGAGATGTTGATTTTATATCCAGTGATGATTTTCAAGTTACCTATGAAGGTTTTGATTTTATAGAATCTGACGTGGCTTTGGTATATCTAAAATGGGAACTTGAAGATGGCACAATAACTTGGAGACAGTTGCCTCAAACTATATTTTTTGATAATGATATTCTCGTCTATAATTTTGACTTTACACAAGACACTGTTACGTTATTTTTAGATGGAACAATTGACTTTAACTCTCTAGATAATTCCTGGACACAAAATCAAGAATTCAGAGTTGTAATTGTCCCAGCCAATCAAGTTAGTGGAGTTGACACTTCTGATATCAGCATAGTAATGGCGTTAGGAAATATTGAAACTTTTGAAGTGAGATAAAACCAAACTACGACATATATATAGCTCGAAAATTAAATTTTTCGAGCTTTTTTGTGCTTTATTTTCTTTTTCTAACTTCTTAATATCCTAAATATCTATTTTGAGATTGTTATTTACGTTCCTAAGCTCAAAGTCTTAGTTCTCACATAAAAAGCCAAAATCATATACTAATTTAGTACTTTTACACCCTATCATAAATTATACGATCATGTCAGCATCAAAAAAAGAATACAAAAGAGTGACGGTTAAATCGCTCATTGAAATGAAATCATTAGGGGAAAAAATCTCCATGTTGACGGCTTACGATTATACGATGGCTAAAATCGTAGATGGCGCAGGCATTGACGTCATATTAGTAGGCGATTCTGCCAGTAACGTGATGGCAGGTCATGAAACGACGCTTCCTATTACACTGGATCAAATGATTTACCATGCATCCTCTGTGGTGCGCGCCATCGACCGGGCTCTTGTGGTGGTTGATTTACCTTTTGGAACCTATCAAAGCGACCCAAAAGAAGCCCTTCGCTCTGCAATTCGCATCATGAAAGAAAGCGGTGGACACGCTGTTAAACTCGAAGGTGGCAAAGAAATTAAAGATTCAATTAAAAAAATATTAAATGCAGGAATTCCTGTCATGGGGCATTTGGGACTCACCCCACAATCGATCTATAAATTTGGAACTTATACGGTCAGAGCCAAGGAAGAAGAAGAGGCTTTACAACTAATTGAAGATGCCAAACTCTTGGAACGTTTGGGATGTTTCGCTTTAGTTCTTGAAAAAATCCCTGCGGCCTTAGCACAGCAAGTTGCTGAGAGTATTAGCATCCCAGTCATTGGCATTGGTGCTGGCGGCGGCGTCGACGGACAAGTTCTGGTGTTACACGATATGCTAGGAATGACCCAAGAATTTCATCCGAGATTTTTACGACGCTATATGAGTTTACACGAAGAAATGACAACGGCGATCAATCAATACATTGACGATGTAAAATCTTCTGATTTTCCAAGTGAAAACGAACAGTATTAAAATGATGGAAAAGATTGTTTCAACTACTGACAACCTTCAAGTTCTCCATGAAGACAATCATTTAATCATTATTAATAAACGCTCTGGTGACCTTGTTCAAGGGGATAAAACGGGCGACACCCCTCTTAGTGATATTGTAAAGGGGTATATTAAAAAAAAGTATAACAAACCTGGTGCAGTGTATCTTGGTGTCACGCATCGATTGGACCGTCCCACAACTGGGATTGTCATATTCGCAAAAACCTCTAAAGCGCTCACCAGAATGAATGCGTTGTTTTTAAATAAAAAAATAGCCAAAACCTATTGGGCGATGGTGAAAAATAAGCCTTCAAAATCAAAAGACACACTTATTAATTGGCTTAAAAAAAATCCGAAAAACAATAAATCAACGGCCTACAAAAAAGAAGTGGATCAAAGTAAAAAAGCGATTTTACATTATGAATTAATTCATAGCTTAGACCGCTACCACCTTCTAGAAGTGAATCTTGAAACTGGACGGCATCATCAAATTAGATGTCAGCTATCCACTGTAGGAAGTCCTGTAAAAGGCGATTTAAAGTATGGATTCGATCGAAGCAATCCAGATGGTAGCATCCATCTTCATGCTCGTAATATTTCATTTATACACCCTGTAAATGACCAGATAATAATAATTTCTGCACCCCCTCCAAACGAAGTGCTATGGAACGAATGTATGAGGAAAATCGACGTATAATTATGGAAGCAAAATTAATCATAGAAAACCAACGACAGTATTTTCAAACGCGGGCAACTCGCGATATTGAACTGCTAAAAAGCCGATTAATTAAACTTCGTGTCGAAATTCTCAAAAGAGAAGACGCCATTTACGAAGCACTTTACAAAGATTTTAAAAAATCTAAATTTGAAACTTATTTTAGCGAAATAGGCATTGTGATTTCAGAAATTGACGCCACACTAAAACATATAAATACTTGGTCTAAACCTAAGAAAGTAAGAGCCTCAGGACTCAACTTCCCTTCAAGAGATTACATCTATAGCGAACCTTATGGCTGTGTCTTGGTTATTGCCCCATGGAATTACCCTTTTCAGCTTGCTATCGCACCTGTTATTTCGGCCATTTCAGCAGGAAATACCGTGGTCTTAAAACCAAGCGAACATACGGCTCATACCTCACAATTATTAGAAGATATCCTGACAACTGTTTTTCCAACAGAGCATGTTAAGGTTATTCAAGGAGGAATTCCAGAAACGACCTTGCTCTTAAAAGAACGCTGGGACTACATCTTTTTTACTGGCAGTGTTGCCGTCGGGAAAATTGTAGCCAAAGCAGCAGCGCCTTTCTTAACGCCGCTTACCCTCGAATTAGGTGGGAAAAATCCGTGCATCATCGATCCAACAATGTCTACGAAATTAATTGCAAAACGATTGGTATGGGGGAAATTTGTGAATGCGGGCCAAACCTGTATCGCTCCTGATTACTTATTGGTTCATAAATCTATAAAAGCACAGTTGATTTCTGATTTAAAATCGGAGATCATCAAAGCGTACGGCGAAAACCCACAAGAATCTGAGGATTACCCTCGAATTGTTAATTCTAAAAACTTAGCAAGACTCACCAACATGTTGCAAGACTCCGAAGTGGTGTTTGGTGGCGTATCAGATACAGACGATTGCTACTTAGCGCCGACGCTTATTAACGAACCAGCATTCGATTCCGCCGTTATGAAAGACGAAATCTTTGGGCCCATCTTACCGATTTTATCGTATGAAACAGAAAAAGACATCCATTCTGTTTTGAGTCACTATGACAAACCACTTGGGTTTTATGTGTTTTCAAACAACACATCCTTTTACAAAAAAATGATTGAAACTTATAGTTTTGGAGGGGGCACAATTAACGATACAATGATTCATTTTGGGAACTCTAATTTACCTTTTGGCGGGGTTGGCGAAAGCGGTATTGGCGCCTATCATGGCCGCCTAGGTTTTGATACTTTTTCACACAAAAAAGGAATTGTAATTAAAGGAAATTGGTTGGATATTCCACTGCGTTACGCACCCTACACAAACAAACTTAATGCCCTTAAAAAGTTATTTAAATTCTTAGGATAAATCGTCCAAATACCCTATTTAAGTCGATAGCTTTTATTTATAGTGACAATTCAATAATCTGTATATCAATATTTTATAAAGATCATTTAAACTAAAAATTTAGGGGTGCATTAAAACACTATCGAATTGAGTTAAGTGCGTAAATTGCGAAGCTAGCCAACCAGTGTCCGCCCTCATAACTATCCCCTACTACGCTCGGTAATGAATACTTAATATGGGTATTCGCGATTACTTTTAAGTGTTGAAATTTAGTGCTGTTTTCCGCAATGGTATTCAGACTCCAAGCTCGCGAAAAATTAACCCCATCAAGGTGTACTAACTTGCCATCATTTCGGTCTGAAACAATACCTGGTTCTATAGAAAAATTTGGGTCTTTTAGTTGTGGTAAAAACCCTTCAATCCAGTTTTCAAATTCCTTAAACGTAAGAATCCGTTTCATTAATGCAGCTTCTTCTAAACATGGCGACAAAAAATCATAGCCCCCAGGCTCCCAAACAATCGGACACGCTTGGTCGTTAAGATAAAAGTCTTTGGCACGCGTTTGAATCACTGTCTTTAGTTCGGAATGATTTACGGAAACAGCATAATCCCACGCAAAACTCAACCCAAAAGCAGTATTTGGATGCTCCCCTACTCTAATTGGATAATTTAATTTTGGTAAGAATTCAATATACTTAAACACTATCAAATCTGTTAATGGTTTTAAATTCAATTCGATTTTCCTTGCAACAGAATCTTCCCAAGAGTGAAGTTCTTCTGCTAACTTTAATAACCAAGCCCATCCGTATGTACGCTCAAAAGAGGAATTATGTTGTCCTTCAAAATACGAGACTTCTTTTAATATGTTTTCTTCAGAGATACTCTGTAATAATTGAATTTTAATTGTTTCGTAGTTGTCAATTTCAGGAAATCGCTTCAACAAACTCACCAAACTCCAGTGACCATGAACCGCAGAATGCCAATCAAAACAACCATAAAACGTAGGATGCAATGTTTTAGGAGATAATAAATCGGCTTCACTCCCTAAGGTTTGTCCCAACCTGTACGGGTATTCGGTCTCCATACAATGCAATGGCAATTGCGCTAAGCGATTAGCTTCTATCAAACTTAAAACAGGTGAATTTAAAGCCAATTCTACTGGAGGCAAGCTGGCTTTACGTTGATTACACCCCATTAGTGAAGTCATGACAATGGCTGTAAATATGTGTTTAAGTTTCATAGGTTTTGAGTTTCTATACAAAGTGAAATTACCTTTTTTTTTATAATATCTTAATTTTCACATCAAAAATATTGATCCAAACTTCGGTATTGAATGGCTTCTAACTTGGCAACTCATCTAAAAATAAACTTCATTATAAGATAGTGAAAGCTCACTTTAGAGATGGCAATTCCCTGCACAGGCAAAAACGAACAAGATTACAGAGTGCATTCCTGCTAACTTTGCTTCATGAGTCGCATTCACAGATACACGCATGATACATCCTTAGTAGCGAGCTCAAGTTGCGTATACAAAATGTTAAGTGTTTCATTTAACCATATAAAAAGACAAAAAATTAATGTGTTTCGTTTTTTGATTTCATAAATAGAGGGGTTGCACATAAATACCATTTTAACTTAAAACCAATTTCGCTAAAGTTGAAACCTGCAGCAGTTGCTGATGCAATATCACTATGCAAGCCAAAGAGATTAGCTGTAAACCTATTGGAGATATTGTAACCTAATTTACCCTGAAATCTAAATGTATTTTGCCGCTCTTGGTCTTCAACAAACTGTAATCCAGTTGCAAGGTTTAGATTGTAAAACCATTTTCCAGTTTGATTTTTCACAAGATCCACAAATACCTCAACAACATTAAATTTTTCTGGGCTAAAATAAATAACCGGCACTTGATCTTTAAATGTTATGTATTGGTAATTTAAGCCTGTTTTAAGCAACGGTTTATCAAAAAGGTTATAATACACCGAAGTGAATAGTAAATGCTTCTGGTTGCTGTCATTTTGCCAAGAGTAATTGTATTGCGTATACCAACCTAAATTAAAATTAGAATTTACATTGTAATTTGCATATAAGGTGTTTTGCACAATTTCTCGGTTTAGTAAATCGGCATTAAAATCTTGCCATTCGCGTTTATAGCCAAGGTCTAAAGTTTGCAGTTTAAACGGTTTTGTTTTAAAAACGATATTTGTTAAAAACTGTGTGTAATTAGTTGTTTTTGCATTCACATCAGTCACACCAATATTTGTTTTAATAGCTATTTTTGGATGCAGTAAGTAGTTAAAACCAAATAACAAATTATTTGCTTTGGCTTTGTTAGTGGTGACTTTGTTTTTAGAATTTCTATAACTATACAAACCATTGACTTGTAACTTTGTAGATAATGGCACAGTGACGTTTGTTGTTTCGGTAAAAGCCTCATTATTTCCATTGTCAAAACTATAGGTCGTTTTTGTTTCAAAAAAAGGCGTAAACTGTTTGTCTAATATGTTTACAAAGTTTTCAGCATCTTTTTGGTTTTTAAAAATGGACAATGTTTTATAAACTGCTCGATAAGCGTCGTTGTACAAACCGAGCGCTTTTTGTGCATTGGCCTTCCCTAGATTTCCATCAAAAGAGATGCTGTCGTTTGTTAAAATGGTGTTGTAATCTTTAAGACTTTTTTTGAAATCTCCTTTATAGGTATTTAAAGTGGCACGTAAGGCTAAAACCCAATTTTGGTTTGGCTTTGTGAGTATTAAATCCCTAATTAATGATCTAGCTGTTTTATACTTTTTATTCCAAATTAAAGCTTGTATGTAACGTTCTGTTGTTTGTTGTGTTTGTGCTTCATTCATAGACGTTAATCCATCAAAAGCTTCTTTACTTATTTTAAGTGCATCCTTTTCTTTTCTATTTAAATGCGAGACTAATGCCAAACCATTTAATGCTGTGATTTTTTGACCTGGTTGTTCTGCGATAAGATTATAGCACTCTTTTGCTTTTTCTAATTGATCTGAAATTAAATATAAATTAGCAAGATTCAGTAAGGTATCGATATCATTATTAAAGAGACGTAAATTTTCTTTTAACAAGTTTTCTGCTTGCGTATATTCTTGTTGCTGTTGTTTTTGGTAAGCATATCCTAAATACATGTATTTTTTAGAATTCAATGCATTTAAATTATTGGGCTTTACAACTAATGCTTTATCAACATATATTAAGGCATTTTCGTATTCTTTTAAATTTGATAATGTGTTTGCATAACTTAAGAGTGCTGGAAAACTTTTAGGCTCTTCATTTACTAATATTTTAAAATATTTCTTAGCTTCTTCAAACTTATCATTCCATAACAAAGATTCTCCATAATTCAATTTTACTTCAAAATCATCATTATAATTTTCCAATAAATTTATAAAAATCGCAGTGGCTTTTTCAGGATTCCCGTTTAAACCAACAGCACGTCCAAAACACAAACGAGCCGTTTTATTTTGGGCATGATCATTTAAGATATTTTGAAAAAATAATTCAGCGTTTTGATATTCTCCAGCTTCTAAATAAGCAAAACCTTTTTGCATATCTTGAGAGAACATAAATAGAGAAAACGTCGTGCAAAAAAGCAAGAGATAGGGATTGATTTTCATTGGTAATTTTTGATAGTTCAAGTTAAACATTATAAGCGATTCATTCATCTATAGATAATGTCCTCTCATCGAAATTAAATTGATTTCTAAAGATATCTGGGTAATATTTATACCTGAAATTAACCTAAATACAATTTTGGTTTATACGTTTTGAAGCACAATCCCCTATATCATTTTTAGCATAAAGAATAGTGATTGAATTTAGAAACACTACGAATGTATTAACCAAGGCTAATTTCTTAATCAAAATAAAAAATGCAAATCATCTCATTTATACGTTCAAAAAAGATATCGGATGAACAATTATTTATGTTGAGCGTACTGGTTGTTAATGCAGGTAATTATATATACAATCTTATTCTTGGTCGAATTTTAGATCCAGGACAATTTGCAGATGCAGCGGTCTTAATTACTTTTTTATCTGTTCTATCCTTTGTCGCGATGACTTTTCAATTAGTAACTGCAAAATTTTCAGTCGTATTTGAAACTAATTTATTTATGATTTTTATTTCAAAGGTTTATAAGAATGCTCTTTTTGTCGGAATTAGTTTTGGAGGTATCATTATTATTTTTTCAAAACAATTACAACAAATATTAAATACTTCATCTTCAAATATGTTTACTGTTTTCGGAATTGGGATGCCATTATACTTTTTAATGAGTGTCAATAGAGGCGTTTTTCAAGGAAAAAAAGCATTCAAGTATTTATCAATTACCTATCAATCTGAAATGTTGAGCAGACTGGTCATCACATTAGGATTGCTACTCGCATTTAACATACAATCGTCACTCGTAATCGCTCTTGGAATTTTCTTCTCCTTTTGTTTTGGTTTAATCCCGTTTAACTTTAAAAGTTTAAGCTTTAAAACATCTTTAGGCATTGCCCAAAATCAATTAAAATTAGTGAGAAAATTTTTTATAATTACTGCCTTTTATGAATTAACTCAAATTATAATTAACAACAGTGACATTCTTTTAGTGAAGCATTATTTTGAATCGTATGAAGCTGGGTTGTATGCCTCTTTGGCAATAATTGGTAGAATTGTATACTTTATAGCTTGGATGTTTGTGATGTTATTACTCCCTACCGTTGTTGAACTTAAAAAAGAGGGAAAAGCAACAGCTCCAGTTTTATTTAAATATGTTGGGTATATAACTATTGTAGCAGCTGTAATTATTTTGAGTTATGCATTATTTCCAAAAACAGCAATTAGCTTATTATTTGGTGAGAGTTATTTAGCGATGGCTCCCTTACTTTGGAAATATGCTTTAGCAACTGGGTTATTCGCCATTTCAAACATTTTTGCTTATTACTATTTGTCATTAGATCGATTTATGCCTGTTGTGTTGTCTGGTATTTTTGGAATGTTACAAATGGGGCTCATCATATTTTTTCATGATACTTTAGAACAAGTCGTTCACATTCAAATTATAGCAATGATGTTATTACTCGTTTTTCAAATTATTTATTTCGCTTTAGATTCTAAATCATAATTATCATGACGTTAAACCCACAATTCAATTGCTATTATAAATAGAAAAAAAAGCATGAAACTAGCTATCGTAACAGCATTTCCGCCAAGTAAAGTCACATTAAATGAATATGCTTACCATTTAGTAAAACACTTCAGACTAAAAAAAGACATTTCAGAAATTATTTTGTTAACGGATAAAACAAAAGGTAAAAAAGATATTTTATTTACTAAAAAAGGGTGTGGCATTACAATCAAAGAATGTTGGTCGTTTAATAGCTATGCTAACATTATTAATATCACAAAAGCAATTAATAAAACAAAACCAGACGCCGTATTATTTAACTTACAGTTCATGAAATTTGGGGATAAAAAAATAGCTGCTGCATTAGGGTTATTTTTACCTTTTGTCTGTAAGTTAAAAGGAATCCCAAACATTGTTTTACTGCACAACATATTAGAAGAAGTCGATTTAGAATCTGCTGGATTTACAACTAACAAATTTCTACAAAAAATATACGGTTTTATAGGGACGACATTAACAAAAATAATATTACTAGCAGATGTTGTTTCGGTCACCATTCAAAAATATGCTACGACTTTGGAAGAAAAGTATAGTGCTAAAAACGTGATTTTAATACCACATGGAACCTTTGAAGTATCTGACGAAAAACCAGATTTTACGGTTCCTAAAGGACCTTTACAAATAATGACTTTTGGGAAATTTGGAACTTACAAAAAAGTAGAGTTATTAATTGAAGCCGTAGAGGTTGTAAGAGATTCTACTGGATTAGATCTAGAAGTGGTGATCGCAGGCACCGATAATCCAAATGTAAAAGGGTACTTGGCAAAAGTACAACAAGAGTATAACCATGTACCCCAAATCAGATTTACAGGATACGTGAAAGAGTCTGAGGTGCCTACTCTGTTTAAAGAAAGTGCTGTAGTTGTATTCCCATATACATCTACTACAGGAAGTTCTGGTGTATTACATCAGGCAGGAAGTTATGGCAAAGCTGTTGTAATGCCCTATTTAGGGGACTTAGCATTACTAGTAAAAGATGAAGGTTATCTAGGTGAGTTCTTTGAACCAAGATCAGTTGAAAGCTTAGCAAAAGCAATAGAAGCAATTGTAACTAATGACTACTACAGAAAAGATTTAGGAAAGGCTAATTATAAAGCTGCGACGGCATATCCCATGAGTAAAATTACAGACATGTATCTCAATGAGTTCAATTCAATTATAAACAACAAAAAGCAGAGAAAAATACAATCCATTACTGGCCGGAGATAAACTTAAATGCCGCTTTTTTTGTTCCATTGTCATCAATAAATCCATAATATTTTTGAGCATTTTTACGCCAAGGTAGCCCTCCTACAACTTCATTTGGAATGTTTACAAAGTCATATAAGGTCCAAGACATAAATTGTATATCATTTTCAGAGATGATCTTTTGAGCTTTTTCATAATAATCGGCTTGATCATTATTAGAATTTCCAAATGGGTTCCATAAACCACTATAAGAGGACATTCCAAATTCACCCATAACTAAAGGCTTGTTTGGAGCTTTTGCTTTAAGAGATTTTATGGAGGCGGCAAGGTTATCTAAATCTTCATAATAATGAAAAGAGATAAAGTCAACTTTATCTTTTAAAATTGCTGCGCTTTGTATGTCGGACCATCCAATAGTGACTGCATGAGCGGAATCTATAGATTTAACCAAATCAATCAAAGCATTTAACCATGCGATAACATTCAATTCACCTCTTGAATCAAAGTCTAAGTTAGGCTCATTTTTAATATCCCAAGCAATAATTGCTTCATGATCTTTTAGTTCAGATACAATCGTTTTTGCATGCTGCATATTCAAGGTCCAATTTAAGACTGAATAATCACCATAAAAGTCAAAAAGAGTGACCACAACTTTTAAATCATTTTCCTCTGCTGCATCTAATGTTTGCTTTAATTTATCTAATTTTTCTGTAATAACATTTGCTTTACCAAAATCATCATATTGCACAAAAATACGAACCGTAGTTAATCCGCTATCTCTAATAATCTTAAAGTCGTTTGAAATCGTGTTTTTTGAAAAAGCACCTCCAAACATATCCCATGGTGTATCTTTTGGATAATAATTAATCCCTCTTATGTTTAAATTGCTCGATGCAACTTTAGCGTTTTCTTTCTGATAATTTTCTGTGGATACTTTTACCATATGCCTAATTCTCCAAAAACCGTCTTCCAATAAAAGTATGATTTTGTAAGTGGATTTTTCTGTGGTTTCAAAAATTAATTTTTCATCTTTAAATACACGTTTGTACTCTAAAACATCAGTATCTGTAAGTATTGCTAAGTGTCCATCTTCGCTATAAAAATTTAAAGTTGGATGGTGCTCTAAAGTTGTAGATTCAATGGTGATTCTATTTTTTATATTTAAATCAATAAAATCAAACCTATTTTCACGAGCGTTATCCGTAAAGTAGTCCTTAATGACGTCTTTGGTATTCGTCTTATAAGCAACCAGGCTTACATACCATGCATCTAAATAATCATTTTCTAAAGTGTTTAGCGTTACTTCGTCCATTGATCTTCCTTCATTATTTAAGGGAGTCCAATCAACTTTAGGGATGTATTGCTCTATTTTTTTTAATTCTGTATGAAGCATTTTACTTCTATCTGCTCCTGTATTTAGATATACAAACACTGCACTAATCCCAGATATAATAATTACAATAACTAGGAGATATGAGCCTAATAAAAGACTACGTACTATATTTTTATTTAAACCTACCATAGGATTTTAGAATTAAACGTTTTCTTTAATCCAGCCGTTTTAAGAACTATAGAATAAGTATCGTTTTTAAATACATCTGGTTTTAAATAGAAATCTACAAATCCATTAAAGGACGTTTTGGTCATCGTTTCAAGTACTCTATTGTTTTTATAAACGAACAGTTTAACTTCCAATCCATCAGGAATCATTTGATTCATAAAACTTTGTAGAGGTCCAACCGATATTCCTCTATTCGTTTCTGAAAATTCAACTTTAAAATCTTTCACAACCTGACTGTAGTTTAATGTGATTGTATTACTTTCTGCAATACCCTCCACATAAGCCTTAACAGTCCATTGCGTACCATAATCAGGATGTATCATTTTAGAAGTTGCAACTCCGTTAATGGTCGTGCCGGAAGTATTTAAAATACTTCCTTTATCATTGGTTATAAAAAAAGAAACAAATGTACCATCACTAATAATATTGTTCTGTACATCTGTTAGAACAGACGTAGAAAATGTAGTAACCTGATTGCCATCGGCATACGCATGTGAGCGACTCGCTAAAATTTTAAAATCAATTGGAATCGCTGGAAAAACAGTGATAGAAAATTCTTTAGAATTTGTATGTAATGCTTCAGAAGAGACTAAGATGCGACCGCTTTTATTTTGAGAATATATATTTTTATAAGCAATAAAATTTTTAGTATAAATATCATCTTGTTTTTCTAAATTCAAAAATTGATACTTTGTTTTTACGAGTGTGTTTTCGGCTAATGGATTGTCTAATGAATCGGTTGGAATCACAACCAACATGGAATAATCCATTCCACCAGCTTCAATACTGGGAGGTCCAATATAAGTTTCCATCGAAGAAACAACTTGCTTTGGATGGATATTGAATTCCCCAGATATTGATGACTCTTCATGAATTAATTCCCATTTTATGACACCAATTTTACTGGAAATATTGGAAGGGAATGTATAGCTTAGTATTTTGTTCTCGTAAATTGGAGTTAACAAGGTAGAACCATAACTATTTGAGCAATATAAAAGTGGTTTTATTTCTTTTGTAGTTGCTACTTTTAAAACGATAGTTGTTCCTGCTTCAAATGCTGTTTGAGTCGTTTCTAAAGTGAAGCTTAAAGCGACTTCACTATTTTTAACGACTACAAATGAGGAGGATAAAATCAAGATCAATAGGAATATGTATGTGAATTTATGCTGCATTAATTTAGGTTTCCAATGTAAGAGTTCATTTCAATTTTTATATAACTAAAGTCTGGATGCTTGATTTTTTGTAATTCAGAACTTGAATGATTTTCGATTCTATTCGGTATTATTTTATTTGAAATATGGGCATTAGGCAACCCATTTACAAAAACATTCTCCATAGACTCACTAATGATTTTTATTTTACCATTCTTCAAAATTTGATATTCAAAACCTTTTTTTCGCTGTTGTCTGATCCCCTCTTTTAGAAATAAATGATCGACCCAAAGCATTGTTTTGTTTTGGTCGTAATAAGAGATTAAAAGTTGAGGCACTGTAATCTCCTGAATGCCGCTATTAAATAAATTTCCGCTAATAATGTCTCCATTTATATCTAATTGACTTAAGACACTCTTTTTATATAAATCAGATCCAGAAACATTTCCCGCTACTTGTAAATTGAATTTTGTAGGATGTTCTTTAAAATCAACAGGCGTAAATTCATCTGGATTAAAGGTGTCGGGTATAGAATCTTGCGTTTTTGACCATGCAATACCTTCAAAATTAATTCTAAAAGCACTTGACTCTTTAGGAAATAATTTATGTTTAACATGGTATTTAGCGTTATACGTTGCAAGCTCTTTATTGTGATCATCATACAATGTGCCTTTAAGCACAATATCAGCAGGTACATTATCTATATTTTGAATTTCTCCAATGATGGCAAAATGAGTCCCGTATTTTACAAGTCTTGCTGATAACACTTCTAAAACAGGTTGTTTTAAAATATCTTCATGATGCGTTTGTTCTGTTGTTATACGTCTTCTTCCTTGATTAAAATAACTAGTCGTATTATTTGAAAAAAGTTGATCGGGTGGTAAATCAGTGTCTAAGCCTTCTGATTTTATATACCATTTCTTATGATATTTAGATACTGACTTATAATCAATTTTTCGTATTTTTTCGAGAGGTGTAATCCAATCAGCAATTACTTTGACGGTTGCCAAACTATCATTTCTACTCGTAATAATTGTTTCAATGGCATCCAGTTTTGCATAACTATTTAGCAAACCTCCTGAGAGGGAGGTCTCAAGCATATATTGTGAAATTGAAATATTACTTGTGGGATCTATCAAACTATATGCTATTTCAAACTCTTTGAAATCTAACGCGTCATAATAGGCAATTATAGCGTTTTCTGGACTTCGTTGTGAGTCATTTTTTAAATAGAATTGATAAAGATTATAAAAGACAATTACAACTAAAAAAATTGACCAAAAGTGTGTGATTTTCAGGATTGATTTTGAGAACTTCGAATAACGATTAGAAAATTTTAAAAATTCAGGTGTTTTTTTATGTCTTGTTTTTAAAGTATTTACCAATAACATTTGTATGTTTAAAATAAACGCTATTAATACCGTTAAAAATGGCACTATTCCCCATACAATTTTTTGCCATTTTGCGACATCATCCTTGGGTAAAATAGATGAAATTGGTGATACATTCAATCGCTCCCAAACCATAATTCCATTTTCTAATTTCTGCAATCGTTGCCAACCACAGAAATAGAGTATCGGATCATAAAACTTATCATTAGAGAAAATATATTTAAGATTATATTTATCTGGAGTTGTCAAAAACTGCTGTAATGAACCAATTCCTGCGACCCCTTTAAATTTTGAGTTTTCTAAACGCTCTATAGGTCTAGTGGTTAGTTCTGGTAATCTTCGCGCCGAATGATAATTTCCGTCGACTGTCATTGCATTAGTTTGCGCACTTAACCATGCCATTTGATCACCAAAACCTAAAGTTAAAAACCGCCATTTATCGTGATCATCTTGATTTAAGAAGTTCACAATAGGGAGCATCTCAATTTTTTGCGGCTGGAATGGCCTAAAGTAACCAAGACTCATGGTGAAAACAGTCATAAAGATAAATAGTCCAGCAAGGATTCCTCCAATAATACGATGGTAAATTGCTCCAAAACGCACTCGAATCAAGGCTTTTAAATCCCCTTCTACAAAACGATACGCAAATTCACCTAGTAGGGGTAACGACATAATAGAAGCCCAAAGCGTAAATCTATCTAATGTAAGAATGTTAAATGCTGTTTCACCTAAAACCATTCTTGGAATTGGGGTCGTTCCGCCAGTTCCTAAAATCGTTAGTAGTGTTATCGATAAACCGAAAAAGAGATAACGTTTACTATAATATCTATAAAAAATATATGGCAATAGGATGAGTAGAATTCCCCAAGGGATTAAAAAGAACATTAGACCAGAAGACGTAATTTCTAAAAAATTATCTCTTGATCCGTGCGGAATGGGTACTTGAGTTATTGGATTATTTTTTGAATTAATCCAATATGGAAAAATACAGCCAATAATAATAACTAGTGAAGCCATTCCAAAACTAATAATCCTGTTAAAGAGTTTAAAGAAACTATTTAGAAAAATTTTAAACGAAACTTCTTTTAGTGTGTCTACTTGATCTCGAGACACATCTAAAATAACCATTCCTATTAATGGAAAGACAAAAAATACCATTCCGAATATAGGGGTCACATGATGAGAAGTAACAGTCACAGCAATTAATGACAAGGAAGTTGCTAAATATCTTGATCTACCTGTTTTAAGCCATAAATAAATTTCTGGTAACGCATGCATTAAAATAGAAATCCCAACAATACTTGGCAATTGACCAAATACGTGAAGCGTTTCAACAAATGATGACGAAAATACTGCTAAAATAGAGGCATAACCCGCAACCGTTTTATTTGATGTAATTAATAACGAAAACCGATACACTCCAGTTATAAAAAGGACTATTGAAATTAGAGCGACCGAGAACAATCCAAACTTTAACCCCCCCATCATCGACAGTAGTCCAATAGATTGATGAACTAAAGGAGGATAGCTCATAACCGTAAAGCCTGTATACCACTCATAATTCCAAGGTTCAAACCAACTATTGGCATAATGGTCCGAAAAAAATAAATGGATCAAAGCATCATAGGTACTTTCTAAAGTGAAAAACATGGAAGTACCATGAAACACAACCCCAATTAGTAGTGCAACAATCAAATATTTATTGGTGGTTTCTTTCATCGATAATCTTCACAGTATCAGCAATGTAAATATAAATTATTCTAATAGCATTTCAATTGCTTGTCATCTAAAGCAATTGACCATTCGTCTACACATAATAATTAATTAATCTAAAGAACAATTTTAGACCCCTCTTGTATAGTATTTTAGAAGTCTCTAAATAAAATATCATACTTTGAAAATATTAGCGATAGATGATCAAAAACTAGTGTTGCTTCCAATAGAAAAGCGGTTAAATGAACTTGAATATAAAGTCAAAACTGAAACAAACTCTATTAAAGCAATAGGCATTTATCATTCGTTTAAACCCGATTTGGTAATCGTTGATATTAACATGCCTAAAATTTCAGGATTAGAAATTGTGAAATATATTAGAAATTCCGAAAATCCGAAAACACCTATATTAATTTTATCTGGCGATACAAATGATAACGTCATAATTGAAGGGTTTGATTTAGGAATTAATGATTACATGAAAAAACCAATAAGCTTAAATGAAATATGTGTTCGAATAAAAAAATTAATTGGAATTCCAAAACAAGTAAATACCGTGAAAACGATCAGTCAAGTAATCATCCAACAACGCTGCGTAGGAGTCGTAATTCCCTGTTATAACGAAGAGCAACGTTTGTTAAGTAAAAAGTTTACTAATTATATTGATAAAAACTCTGGCTATCATCTATGTTTTGTAAATGATGGTAGTAAAGACAAAACTTTAGAAGTCCTTAAGAAATTACAAAAAGGCAGAGAAGAGTTTATAACGATTTATGATTGCAAAAAAAATGGTGGAAAAGCCGAAGCTGTTCGTTTGGGAATGCTCTACATGGCTAAAAAAGAAGATATCGATTATATAGGTTTCCTAGATGCCGATTTATCGACCAATCTAACCGATTTTGATGATCTAGTAAAAACAATAGAACATTCTGATTTCAAAATAGTGAGCGGGTCTAGAATTACACGAATGGGAGCAAATATCACAAAAGAGTCCGCTAGAACCGTTATAAGTTTTACAATTAATTTTATAATTAGAAAAATTTTATCCATGGATTTTAAAGACACACAATGTGGTGCGAAAATATTTCATAAGGATATTATCTCAATCGTTTTTAGAGATAAATTTATAACAAAGTGGATTTTTGATGTTGAAATATTTAAAAGAATGTCACAATATTATGGTCTAAAAAAAACCAAAACAATGCTTTGTGAACAACCGTTAAAAAAATGGATACATGCTGATGGCTCAAAATTATCTTTAAAAGACTCGTTTAGAATTATAAGTGACTTAGCACTAATTGCTTGGGTTTATAGATCAAAAAAAATAAAAAATAAAGCTTTAGCAGAAGCTTTATATACTGACCAAACAGGATCCTACTCCCCTACGGATTATTAGTACCATTTGAATACTGGATTAAACTATAAATAAATACAGTTAAGTTTCAAGCTTTAACAGCTTGAGAGAACGTATCTTATAATAAATTAAGCAGCTTCATTAGCTGAGGTCTGTTGGAGCGACTTACGGGAATTACATCTCTTTTTATCAACACACTATTGTCTTCAATATCAATGATTTTTTTGATATTTATAATATAAGAGCGATGAATTTTTAAAAACAAATGGTCTGGAAGTTTATCTTCTATTTTTTTTAAAGTAGAATGTACCATATAGTTTTTGTTCTCTGTTTTTACATGAATATAATCCCCTTTTGCTTCAATGAGGTATATACTAGGAATATCAATTTTAATAAGCCTTCTGTCAATATTAATATACAAATCGTCTGCAGAAGTCCTTTCTGTTTTTTTTGATGAATCATAAGAATCAACCGATGAATTCTGTTTGTCTGTTGCTTTTTGTAGTGCCTTTTGAAAACGCTCAGGAGCTATTGGTTTCACTAAGTAATCTAAAATACAATCGTATTCAAAAGCTTGTATAGCAAAATTTGAATCTGAAGTCGTCAATATTATTTTTGGAGGATTTTTTAATGTTTCAATAAAATCAAACCCTGTGAAATCTGGCATGTGAATATCTAAGAAAATTAAATCAACCGTATGTTGATTTAAATATTTAATGGCTTGAATTGCATTTGGAAACTCTTCAATAACATTAAGATTTTCAACTTTAGAACATAACTGTCCAATAATAGCTCTTGCAGTAACCTCATCATCAATAATAATACAATTCATAAATACTAACTATAGTTGTTGTAAATAATTTGTTATGTTAATTAATATAGATTTGAATTCTTGATTAAGGCTTGTATTTCCTTTTAATAAATCGTTTTCAAAAGCTGAAGCAATTTCATAACTTTTATCAAGACCCAATATACTAATTTTATGCTTAAGTTTATGCACATTATCTGCAGTCAACTTAAAGTTTTTAGCTTTAAAGTTTTTTAAATATTCTTCTTTCTCTAAAGGAAACTCCATTTTAATTATATTAATTATCTTTTTCTCAAAGGCCGTATCTCCTCCTGACATATTATATATATAAGATAAGTTTGGTGTTTCCATATTTATTTTTTTAACGTAAAATGGAATGTAGTTCCTTTTCCATAATCAGATTCTATCCATATATTTCCATTATAAAGATCTATAATTTTTTTGACAATTGAAAGTCCTATTCCTGTAGAATCTTTATGATCATTTAGTGAATGGAAAATTTTGAAAATTTTATCATGGTATTTTTTTTCTATTCCAACGCCGTTATCCTTAATTGAAAATTGATAAAACGATTTTTTTTCAGAAACGTCAATTTCTATTAAACCGTTTTTTTTATTATTAAATTTAATCGCATTACCAATTAAGTTTTGAAACAATTGCTGAAATTTTGTTCGTTCACCAAAGACAACTGGCAATTTATTCTTAACATTAATTTGAATATGACTTGGAATAAAAATAATTTTTTTCAAGTCTTCAATAACTATATTTAAATCAACATTTAGTTTTTTAGATTCGTCCAAACTAACACTAGAATACAATAATACATCCGAAATCAACAGCTCCATCTTTTCTAAAGTGGATTCGATATGACCAAAGTTTTGAAGACTGTTTTTATCAAATTTTCCTATATTATCTTCTTTTAGCCAACTTACTAAGGCGTAAATACTACTTAGCGGTGATTTTAAATCATGGGATACAATGTGTGCATATTCTTGAAGTTCATCATTACTCTTTCCAAGTTTCAAAAGTAACTTTTCTTTTTGGAGTTCAAGGTTTTTAATTTCAGTAATATCCCTAACAATTCCTTGTGCAGCTATGGCTTTATGGTTTTCATCATAAATGATACTTGCATTAATATGAACTAATTTTTGATCATTTGATTTTGTATTTATTTTAACTTGAAAATTTGTGATCGATCCATTATTAATTAATTTACTGTAACTTTTTTTGACTTTTTCAACCTCTGAAACATCGACGAGAGTAAAAAGATTAATATTTTCTTGATTGTTGTCATAGCCAAGCAAACTGGTTGCAGGTTCATTCATTTTTATAACATTGCCCCTAAGATCCATAACAACATATGCATCTACTATATTTTCAAATACACCTCTCAGTTCAGATGATTTTTCAGCAATTAATTTCTCTAATTTAAAATTAGATTTTTTTAGTTTTTGGGTAAGGTCATAGAATTCGGTAGATTTTCCTTCTAAAATTTTTTCAGCAGCTTTTCTCGCCCCTTTCTCACGTTTTAAAGCTCTTAATAAGATGCCTTCTAGTTGTTGATTCATTTATTCTTTGTGATGCTAAATTTGACTTCAGTTCCATCCTCTTTGATTTTTTCTAAATCAATGACTGCTGTAGAATTAAAATACTCAAAGGTTTTATTCATCAGACCTAAGCCAAAATGATGCATAGCCCTACTAGACTTGTAAATCATTATTAATGAATTTTCTGTTTTTTCAATGACCTCAAATGTTGGTAATTCCGCATCTGGGTAAATTTTTCTAACCTCAACATGAATATGGTTTTCAATAGATGAAATCATTTCTATAGGGTCTTTATAAATTGCTAAAAGTCCAGGATAACTACTTTCAATTACACTAAAAAAATGCTCCGCATACACAAGTAAAAGGGCGTCTATAGAAATTTTTGTATGCGCACTTAGATGCTGAAGTAATTGTAACATTTCAGAAAATTCATAGGTGCCAACAGAAGTATAGATGCCTTCAGACTCTAGTTTTGAAGCACTGATAATTTTATCAACAACTTCCAATCCAAATTTAGTTTCTACAAGCTCTAAAAATTCAGTAAGTACGATTCCTTTCATTTGTGTTTTTTAATTCATTTATACTCCAATACGCTAATAGTTTTTCAATTTTAGATACATAATCTTCATATTTTAGAGGTTTGAGTACGTAGCCTGCAATCCCAATTTCATAACAAGCAATCAAATCTTTTTGATTATTGGAGGTCGTTAGTATTATTGTTGGGATATATTTTAATGTATCATCATTTTTTAAAATAGATAAAAACTCGATCCCATTTATTTTGGGCATGTTTAAGTCTAATAAAATAATATTCGGGAGATTGGTTTTTTGTGCTAATAGTTTTAAATCATCTTCGACATTATTAGCGCCAATGATTTCATGATTTAGTTTTAATTTTGAGATGGTTCTATTAAACTTCATAACTTCAATAGCATCATCTTCAATAAGTAGGATTTTAAGGGTTTTCATTTCAATAAAAAATTAAATAATTTCTAAAATAAATATATCCTACGGGTGGTCCTATATATTTTGTTTGATGGTTGGGAAGTGTCGATGAATAGCTAAAATATGGTGATGAATTGTAATGCTGATTTTGGCGGTTTATTTGAAACTCGATTTATAAGTCTATTTCTTAGTTGTCTACTTAGTTGCTCAATTTTAAGAAGCACCTTATCCCAACCACCCATCACGATCCAAACTTCTGTATTGAATGGCTTCACTAATATGGGCACTTTCTATAGACGAAGCGCCTTCTAAATCGGCAATGGTTCTGGAAACTTTTAAAATACGATCATAGGCTCGCGCTGACAAACCGAGGCGTTCCATAGCGGTTTTTAAAAGCTGCATTGAATTCGCATCTAATTTACAATAAGCACGTATTTGCTTCACATTCATTTGTGCGTTGTAATGTACACTACTCGATTTTTCAAAACGCTGTGTTTGTAATTCACGTGCTTTAGTCACCCGTTTTCTTATATCCACGGAGGACTCCCCTTTGCGCTCGTCTGACAGTTTTTCAAACGGGACCGGTGTCACCTCTATATGGATATCAATACGATCCAATAATGGTCCCGAAATTTTACCCAAATACCGTTGCATTTCCCCCGCAGATGACATCGTAGGCGCATTTGGGTCATTAAAATACCCACTAGGACTTGGGTTCATACTGGCCACCAACATAAAACTACTTGGATAGGTGACTGTAAACTTGGCACGTGAAATGGTCACCTCTCGATCTTCTAAGGGCTGACGCATGACTTCTAATACCTCCCGTTTAAATTCTGGTAATTCATCTAAAAACAACACCCCATTATGAGACAGTGAAATTTCACCGGGTTGCGGGTAACTTCCCCCACCCACGAGGGCTACATTTGAAATCGTATGATGGGGCGACCGAAATGGACGTTGTGCAATTAATCCTTTTTGAGCACCAACCCGCCCTACTACAGAATGTATTTTAGTCGTTTCCAAGGCTTCGTGCAAGGTCATCGGAGGCAGAATTGATGGCAAGCGCTTGGCGAGCATGGTTTTTCCCGCGCCCGGTGGCCCAATTAATATAATGTTATGTCCACCAGCAGCAGCAATTTCCATACAGCGTTTGATGCTCTCCTGCCCTTTGACATCAGAAAAATCAAATTCAGGATGCTCTAAGTTTTTTTGAAACTCGGCATGGGTATCTACTATGGTTTGCTCTAAGGCTTTGTTTTTATCAAAATAATTAATCACTTCCGAAATGTGTTCCACACCATACACTTTCAACCCGTCGACAATGGCAGCTTCTTTTGCATTTTCTTTAGGTAGAATAAATCCTTCAAAACCATCCTCTAGAGCTTTAATCGCAATTGGCAACGCCCCTTTGATGGGCTGTACTGATCCATCTAAGGAGAGTTCTCCCATAATGACATACCGATCAATGTTGACCTCTTTTATTTGATTGGAGGCCGTTAAGATCCCCATTGCCAACGACAAGTCATAGGCAGCCCCTTCTTTGCGCATATCCGCAGGCGCCATATTAATGATGATTTTCTTTCCAGGAAGTTTATAGTTATTGTTGTTTAGCGCAGCAGAAATCCTATAAGAACTTTCTCTTACTGCGTTGTCTGGCAAACCTACTAAATGATAACCAATTCCTTTGTCAATATTTACTTCTACAGTAATTGTGGTTGCTTCTATACCAAAGACTGCGGAGCCATAGACTTTTACTAGCATGCTTTTTTCTTTAAAGATATAAAATCTTTTTTATTAAAACAGATTTCTATTCTTTTAAAGATGTTATCATAAGGAATGATTGTGAGATAAAATAATTAGCTAAATAATTTATTTTAAGTTGATTACTCCCAAATATCTTCTAATTCTTCTAATGATTTTCCTTTGGTTTCTGGAATAAATTTATAGGTAAAGAAAATGATTATTAAAATAAAAGTTATAAAAATGAAATATGGTAAAGAACCATTCCAAGGTTGACTATTATTCATTTGACTATCTGTTACCATAGGAAATGATTGTGATACAAAATAATTCGCTGCCCATTGAGCTGCAACCGCAACAGACATGGCTACACTACGTATTTTATTAGGAAACATTTCTGATAGTAATACCCAAACAACTGGCCCCATAGACATTGAAAATGAAGCAATAAATAAAAGAACACCTACTAAAGACACTAAGCCTAATGATTGCTGTTGTAAAGATACGCCCAATAATAAAAAACCTACTAGCATTCCAACAGCACCAATATATATTAATGGTTTTCTTCCTATTTTATCTACGGTATACATTGCCACAAATGTGAAAATTAAATTGATAAATGCTAATAATATTTGTTGCTTCAACACATCATCTTTACCAAACCCAAGTGCTTTTTCAAAAATATCTGCACCGTAATATAAAACAGCATTAATACCTGTAAATTGTTGTAAAACAGATAAAACTGTACCAATTACAATAATGGTAAGTATTGCTTTAGAAAAATAATTAACTTTTGTTTTATTATTTTCTTGCGCTAAAGACTTTTGAATTTCTTCACTTTCTAAAACAGCGTTTTCTGCACCGTGTATTTTAGTCAATACTTCTAAAGATTCTTCTTTTTTCCCTTTTAAAGCTAACCATCTAGGGCTTTTTGGAACAAAAAACAACAAGGTTAAAAACAAAATACTTGGTATTAATTCAGACCAAAACATGCGCCTCCATCCAATAGCAATATTTTCTTCTGGGCTTAAATTATTACCTATAAAATAGGTGGCTAAAAACACCACAAAAAAACCAATAACAATAGCTAGTTGATAATAAGTAACTAACTTTCCTCTTTTGTCAGCAGGAGCTATTTCTGCTATATAAGTAGGTGCGTTCATTGATGCAATACCAATACCTAAACCTCCAATAATTCTAAAAACTACTAATAGAGAAAGCGATTCTGGCAAGAATGATGGCAGTCCAGATCCCCAAGCAGAAATTGCAAATAAAATTGCAGAAATTATTAAGGAATTCTTTCTACCTATTACAATACTCATTTTTCCAGCAATAATAGCACCTAAAAAACAACCAATTAATGCACTACCAACAACCCAGCCTTTCATTGCTGAGCTTAAATCGAAATATTTACTTAAAAAAAATTGTGCGCCATTAATTACACCTGTGTCATAACCAAATAGTAACCCTCCAAGAGCAGATACACAGGTTATTAATAATAAAAATGATTGTTTTTTCATGATAATTCGTTTTAATTGTTAGTTAGAATGTAGCTTTCTGCTTTCCAGTTTATTTCATCTTCACCAAGGTGAGGATTGTTATAAAAAACCTCTATTAAGGAAGATTTTAACTTTATGTTATTGTTTTCAGCATATTGATGGACGGCATACCAAGCTCTATCAGAGATACTATAATTGCCATTAAAAGTTGCTTTAATAGAAGGTTTACTTATTACTTTTTTATATTTTATATCCTTATGTTTTGGAAAACTATCTGTCTTTTTTATTGGAAAGCAAAAGTTGAAATCTAGTTCTGTAGAATTCGCATCCCATTTTTCAATTTCTAAAAAAGGATGCGATTCTAACTTCATATTATTCTCTTGTAAAAAAAGATTAATATACGGACTATTTGAAATCATTTTACCAGCTTTATCCTTTTGATTAGATTTTATATTCACATAAGCAACATAGGTTTCTGGGCTTTTTTCTAGACCATTAACGGTTACTTTAAATTCATCTAAATGTTTTAATAAGCCAGCATTAAAACTTGTTATTTCATTATTAATAATCTCTTTTAATTTTGACCTTCCAAAGAATTTTTCAATTCTATCTTTTACCGAATTTGTTTTGTTTTTAACGCCTAAAAGAATAGTAGCTGTAGAATCATTTTCAATTTTTATATTCCAATGTAAATCTAAATTGTAAGATTCTAGAACAATAGATTGATGTATTGTATGAAAGTTTTCTTTTGATTCAATAGATGTAGAAATATGTCTTTTTTTTTTAAGCGTTTCATTCCAATCTAATATGCTTTGAAAACAAGTTCCTTGCGATGTATTCGCATTAATTATAATATTGTAATCATAAGGTTTTATCAAAAGAGACCATAACACAATAACAACTACTGTAATACTAGAAAATATAAAAATCTTATGCTTCATCTATTCTTTAATCATTTTTAGTTTTGAGGTTACATTATTACCAACCGCGATGCCTTGTTTAAGTCCAACTTCAATTGCTGCACGATAGTGAATGCCTCCATATAATCTACTTAATGCAGCTTCTTGAGCTGCGTTTCTAAATGATGTGAAACTACGAATAGGTAACCCATAATCAGTTTCTGTATCATCGTTGAAGGAGAAATTATCTCCAAAAATTTCAGTTAAGATTTCTGAAGCTGCCCCAGAAACTACAGAATGACCACTTACATATTCTGGGAATGGAGGTGTTTGTAAAATTGGCTTCCAATTGTCATCTATATGTTTGTTTATTAAGGTTTCTGGTCTTACCAAATTACTTCTGTATTTTTCATCCCAACAACTTATAAAAGCATCAGCAATACCAATAGTTACTTTTGTGTTGGTATAAACGGCTTCGTTAAAGTCTAAACCTTTAGATTTAGAAGCAATCTTGGTAATGCCAACCCAATGTGCACCAGGGCTAATTTTTTTTGTTGCAAACATTAAATGTCCACGAGTTACTGAAACATAAGGGTTACAATCCCAAAATTGGGCAATTAGTATTTCTTCAGAGTTATCTCCTTTTTTAGTAATACGTTCGCTTACTTCATAAACCTCTTTTAATTCTTTATAAAACTGACTTTTTTTATCTAATGAGTATTCTGGTGGTGGTATTGGCTTAAACTGGTCAGCAGAAATTAAGGTGAAGGGTCTAATTTTGCGCCAATGTGGTTCTATACCATTCATATATGCTGGTGGAGTTGGTTGCCAACGTTCTGGAGCATCATAATTCACCGTGTATTTTGGCATGGTTCGGGTTTTATTATAATTATCCTGATCCATCCAATTTGCAATATGACTTGCAACCGCTAATCCATACTCTTTTGAAGCTTTAAACTCTTTTGGATTTTGTTTTCTCCAAATACCATAAATACTATCTTTATATTTATCTAGTATATCTTCAGAAAACACTAATTTTTTACTTACCTCTAAATGCGCAACTATAGCAGCCAAATTATAATTTAAGCCTTCATTTTTTTCAATAGTCGATATCGAAGTTAATCCTTCAAATTGACCAGCCAATGATTTATAATTTGCATCATTTTGTGCAATAATTTCATACGCAGCAATATTTGGATACACATACACACGGCTAGCTACAGGCGGTGAAAAAATATCGTGAACCATAATCTGCGTAATCTGATCTACAGCATTAAAATAGTCGTTAGTAGAAACTACTATAGGTTCGTTTTGTTTCTTGCACGAGACTAAAGAAGCACACAAAACGAAACTTATAAAAAGGATTTTAATTATCTTGAATTTCATATAACTCGGCTTTTGCATTATTAATAGTAATCAACACATAATCTTTATTGTTTATAGTTACTATATTTATTGATTTTACTTGTTTGTGAGATAGGTTTAAACCAACTTCATATCCAGATTTAATAGTTGTTTTATTTGAAATTAAAGCTCCAGAAAAACCACCTAACCTGCCATGGTATGGTGTAGTGCTAAAATTATTTCCTGCTAAAAAGATTTCTTCTTTTCCGTTTTTATCAAAATCGTATACAAGTACGTTTGTAATTGGTGCAAGTTGTAATTGTTCATTTAGAGGAACGAATTGAAAACGACCATCAGTATTTTCTAAATAGCCTGAAGCCAACTCATGTACTTTAAAAATATGAGAGGCTTTAGATAAGGTTTTATCTGTAAATATTTCGTTTACTGTTTTACCTGCAAAATCTTTATAAGACGAAAAGTCTTTTTTAAGAAATTCTAATTGATTAGACAATTCATCTAAACCTAAATTAGTGTAATATTTACCGTTCTTTTCACTTGCAGTAATGGTTTCCGTAGTCTCGTTTTCATCAAAATCTCCATAATACATTAATAAAGGATAGTCTTTGGACGCTTTAAATTTTGAGTTTTCTCCCCAATTTCCAAGAACATAATCTACATCGCCATCTTGGTCTATATCAAACGGTGAAATGGTTTGCCAAAGTCCGTTGAGTTTATCATGAGTACTATCTGCTACTTTACTGAAATACCCAGAATCATTTTTAAAAAAAGTAGGAGCCATCCACTCTCCAACAACAATTAAATCATTATCACCATCATTATCATAATCTGAAAAAACAGCGTCAGTAACAAGTCCGAGAGCATTAAAAATTGGGTTGTTAACAATCACAAAACCATTAGGTGTATTTTCTAAAATATAAGAATTGTTGATCTTACCAAAATCGGCAGAACTAGTATAATTACCAATAAAAAGATCTAAATCATTATCACCATCTATATCTGCCATTTTAATGACAGAAGTGTTTTTATACAGTTTAGGGAAATCTATGTTTTTAATAAAACTACCATCGCCTTTGTTGATATATAATCTGTTTAACAAAGGTGTTGCTTTATGAAAATATTCTCCGCCTGCGGAAGCCACAATAATATCATTCCCGCCTTTTTGATTGAAGTTCGCTATCAAAGCAAATACGTCTTCAGATTTTTTATCTTTTATAAATACTGAATCTCTCTTTATTTTAAAAGATGATTTGTCTTGTATAAATAATTGTGCTGCTTGATTTTTACTGCCTCCAAAGAAAATATCGTCTTTTCCATCATTTGTAATATCACCAATAGCAATTGCTGGTCCTTTGTTAGAAATTTTATACGGAATTAATTTTTGTCTATTAAAATCAATAAAATTATTCTCGATATGAGTGTAATTGAGTCCTAAATTATCTTCAATTTTTTTGAAACGCTTTTTTGTTTTTGGAAATATATTAGTATACATAACCTTTTTTCTGTTTTTAGTAGAATGAATGTTAACTAACGTATCTAAAGTTATTTTGTGTTCTATTTTTTGGTACGTATTATCAGGCCAAATTACTAGAATACTGTCTATTTTAGCATCATTTGTAAAACCAAAATTTAAAATTAATTCTGATGAAGATTGAAATCCTCTTGATGAAAATAGTTGTTTGTACTGGATTTTATTTTTTTCAAAAACCAAAACCTTACTACCAATAGCATACTTGTTTTTCTCTTCGAATTTTAATTTAAAATTTAAGAAGTGATTTTTTGTATTTGTATTTTCATAAATAAATGCTGTTTTATTGATGTTGTTTGAAACAATATCGAGGTCACCATCATTATCTAAATCGGCATAAGCGCTTCCATTTGAAACCGAAATATTGATAGGTAACCAATCTTGTGAACGGTTTTTAAATTGCAATGATGTAGTTCCTTCAAATACAAAATTTTGATAGGCGCCTGAAGGCATTTTAGCTATAACATCCTTATTTAAAATGGTTCTATTTTTAAGTTGGGTATTGATTTCTCCATTAGAAATATATTTAATATAATCTAAATCATTAGGCCGTTTAGGAATGCCATTAGAAATAAACAAATCTTGAATTCCATCTAAATTAAAATCTGCGAATAGTGGAGACCAACTCCAATCTGTAGCTGCAACTCCGTTTAATAATGCCGTTTCAGAAAAGTGATTTCCACCTTCATTTATTTGGAGCATATTTCTTGCAAATTGATGATGATAGCCTAATCTATTTACTTTTAAATTATGAATATCACTATTATCTTCTCCTACTGAAGCTTTTAAAACTTTCTCGGATGCTGGCAGCATATCTAACGTAATTAAATCGTAATAGCCATCATTATTTATGTCTGAAGCATCGCTTCCCATAGAAAACCTACTTACGTGCCCAAAATGTTGTTTAATAGATTCTTTAAATGTACCATTGCCTTGGTTTACATAATAAAAATCATCTTCGTGGAAATCGTTAGATATGTATATGTCAGTAAAACCATCATTATTAAAATCGGCTGTACTAATGCCTAATCCGTAGCCATTAATTCCACCATAAATCCCAGCTTCTTCGCTAACATCAATAAAAATATTATTCTCGTTTTTTAACAATCTATCACCTGCTTTTTTATGACGTTTTTTGCGAATAGACGCTTTCCCGTAAGCATCTTTTGTATGCACTGCCTGATTTAAGAGATACATATCTAAATCACCATCGTTATCATAATCAAAAAAAGAAGCTTGTGTTGCATAGGTTTGGAAATCCAATTGAAAATCTTCTGCTTTTTCTGTAAACGTAAGGTCTCCATTATTTATAAAAAGCTCATTTTTCCCTTTGAGACCACATATTTCGGTAACGGCACAAACATAGATATCTAAAAGGCCATCGCCATTTACATCTGCCATAGTTACTCCTGTATTCCATTGAGATGAGCCTTTAGTTTTAGAAGTAATAGTTATATCTTCGAATTGAAATTTTCCTTTGTTTAAATATAATTTGTTATTTGTTTGATTTCCTGTAAAGTAAATGTCTTGTAATCCATCATTATTAATGTCTCCAATGGCAACACCACCGCCATTATAAAAATAGAGATAATCTAAAATGTTTACTTTATCTGTAGGTTTTAAGTTGTTTGAAAATGTAATACCTGATTCCTCTTGAGAGACTAAAGAGAATTGTTTTTGCTTGTCATTAGTTGTACACGAAAGACAAATACCAATTAAAAAAAACAGATATAATTTATTCATTTATAGAAAATAAAACAGGTTTTTCGTTATTGATTCCTAACAAAACTTGTGTGTTCTTTTTATCACTATTTATTACATTAATACTAGTAACTACACCTTTCACAAAAAAGCCAGATTCTGTACTGTTGACCCACTTAAAAAGTCCTTTCTTATTATTTAATAATAATCCACCAAAACTGGCATCTAATTGTGAAAATTGTGGCTTTAATGAGTAATCATTTCCTCCGTAAATAATGTCTAAAAGCCCATCATTGTTAACATCAATAACTTCAATAGTATTTATACAAGAAAATTGCGCTCTTGATGGTAGTGTTGTTATTTTAAAGTTGTAATCACCATCGTTTATAGCAATCACACTTTCTGAAATGGTAACTTCTTTTTGAATAGATTGATTTAATTTTTTTTCTGAAAACAAATCATTTATTGATTTTTTAGCATAGTCAGAAAACTTCAGATTTTCTTTTTTAAGATGCGCTAATTGATTGGTTAAATCTCGTTTTAAATGAATTGGAATGTCTTTTTCGTTACGTTGTTTTGTTATAATTTGCTCTATCGTTCCGTTAAAGTCAAAATCGTTGGTAAACATTTTTACTGTTGAAGTGCTATCTGCTACACAATTGGTATTTGTTCCTCTATTACCTAACACTAAATCTATATCTCCATCATTATCAATATCAGCAGCTTTTACTGTTTTCCACCAACCTGTTAGAGCGTTTAAATTGGTTTTAGTAGCTGTTAAGTTTCCTGATTTGTTAATTAAAATATGAACGCCTCCCCAATCTTCTGTTAGTATTAAATCTTTTATTTTATCGTTATTAATATCTGCCCATTGTGAATCTGTTATCATAGAAATTTTAGCAATATCAGCAGCTTTTTCTGTTAGTATATTTTTAAAATTTCCTTTGCCATCATTCTCTAGTAAGTAATGTTTTGGGTGTAAACCATAAGCTCCAGGAACGCTTCTACTACCAACAAATACGTCTATATCGCCATCGTTATCATAATCATAGGTAGAAATAGTTGACGTATTGTAATTATTTGATGGCATTTTAAGAGTTGTATCTTTTCTATAATTTCCTCTACCATCATTGAGGTATAGACGCAAATTAAATTTAGAATTCATAGAAGTTTCATTTCCTCCAGAACCCACTATTAAGTCTAAATTACCATCGTTATTAGCGTCAAAAAAGGATGCAGCTGTATCTTCAAATAAATTATCTTCTTTAAAAATTAAAGCATCTTTTTTAATGAATTTGTTATTTTTTGAAAGATATATTTGTGCCTTTTGATGTTTTGCTCCTCCTATAAAAATATCATCTTCACCGTCATTGTTAACATCACCAAGAATAGTAATTGGTCCTTCTTTTGATAACATTTGATAAATTAAACCTTCATAATCAAAATCTACATAATTATTCTCTTGATGTTTATCAAACTGATGATTTGACTCTTTGAATAAGGTATTTTTATTATTTTTCTTTAGATTATTTTTTTCTGTGTTATTATCAAATTTATTTACTGCCAAAAGAGTATTCAATTCTGGATTTGTTATGCTTTGTATCGTATTATCTGGCCAAGTAATTTTAAGGGAATCTATTTTAGTCTTTTCTCCAATTCCGAAAGTTAATTTGTAATCAACAGATGATTGAAATCCTCTTGAAGGATATAATTCTTGTGTTAAAATTTCATTACCAACATAAGCATTAACACGACTACCTATAGCAAACGTGTTAGCATTATCTCCTTTCAATTTTAACTGTATATAGTTATTCTTTTTTATTTTAGAATTGGACTCGTTTCGATATACAAATGCTGGTTGATTTACATTGTTAATAATAAGATCTAAATCGCCATCGTTATCTAAATCGCCATAAGCAGTTCCGTTTGAAAAACTTTCATCATTAATTCCCCAATCTTCTGCTTTATTAGTAAATGTTAAATCTTTGTTGTTTTTAAATGCGTAATTTTTTATAGGTGTAGAAGGCATCTTACTTACTACCTCGTTTACAGATTCTTTTTTACCACTCAATACCATTTTTTGGAGGATATCGTTTGCGAAAAAATCCATAAAATCTTGGTTGGTTAAATCGTGATATATACCGTTAGAGACAAAGATATCTTTATACCCATCATTATCCATATCTAGCATTAAAGCACCCCAACTCCAATCTGTCATAGCTACTCCAGAATGAAAAGCAATTTCAGAAAAGGTATTATTTCCATTATTAAGCTGTAAAGCATTTTGCATGTATTGATTATGAAAATCTTTGCTTCGTTTTAATTGAAGTACATCGTAATTTTCATATTCGCTAGTTTCTTTTAACCTGGCATTGTCTTCTGGCAGCATATCTGTTGTGAAAACTTCTGGTAACCCATCGTTATTGATATCTCCAATATCCGACCCCATTGAAGATAAACTAATATGCGAAGTCCATTTTTTTATGTCTTCGGAAAAGGTTCCGTTTTTATTGTTTATGTATAAGTAGTCTCTTTCATAAAAGTCGTTGGAAATGTATAAGTCTGGCCAAGAGTCATTATTAACGTCTCCTACAGAAACACCAAGCCCAAAACCGATAAGGCTTCCGTAAATGCCGGCATCTTCGCTTACATCTACAAATTTTCCATTAACATTTTTTAGTAATTTGTCGCCTCCTCCTTTAAGCATTTCGGGTATGTCCCAATCTTTGCTTCGCAAATTTCTTTTGTTAGAATACCCCAAAGAGCTTACAGGAATAAAGCTGTTGTTTAAAATGTAAACATCTAAATCACCATCTTTATCATAATCAAAAAAAGTAGCGTGTGTTGTAAAACCATCATCTGCAAGATTATATTGTTCTGCAGATTCTGTAAAAGTTAAGTCTTTGTTATTGATGTATAATTCGTTTTTTCTATTATCGCCTTTAACATTGCCAGCATTACAAACATAAATATCTAGCCAGCCATCTGCATTAATATCTACCATTACTACACCAGTAGACCAGTTGTTAATGCCTTCTATAGACGCTTTTTCTGTAATGTCTTGAAACTTAAAATCGCCTTGATTTAAGTATAATTTATTTTTTTTGATGTTTGCAGAAAAAAACACATCGGATAAACCATCGTTATTAATATCTCCAATAGCAACACCACCGCCATTGTAGAAGTTGCGGTATTTAAAGATGTTTAAATCTTTTGTGTTTGTGATTTCATTTTTGAAATCTATATGGGTTGTTTTAGAATTAAGTTTTGTAAATAGCGTTTTTGAAGATTCTTCTTTAGTTGTGCAAGAAAAGAGAATAAGACAAAGAAAAATTAAACAAAAGCGCATTTAAAGAAAAATTTAAATTATAAAAGATTAGTTTCTCACTATAGTATTGATAGTGTACAGCATATTGATTTTGTGATTTTACTTGTAAAAATGGATTTATTTTTTAAGATGAACAGCGTTTTAACTATAATTAATATGCTATATATAAAAGAAAATGGGGTTAGATAACTAACTCAAAAAACTAACCCCATTTCAATCAAACTATGAACTAAAAATCAAATAAATTATTTAATATCCAGGGTTTTGTGTAATATCTGGATTTGCCAATAAGGCAGGTGTTGGAATTGGAAATAAAATTCTCTCTGCTCCAGATGCTGGCTTTTCTTGCCATGCATCTAAAAATTTACCAAATCGAACTAAATCATTTCTTCTCCATCCTTCCCAATATAACTCTCTACCTCTTTCAGCTAATAGTGTATCATCGTTAAGGGTTAATGAACCGGCTGTTAAGCCTCTGGAAATTCTAATTTCATCAACTACATCTGTCGCAGATTGACCATTAGGGTCTGTTCCTCCTCTATAAATAGCTTCAGCTTTATTTAAAAGCACATCACCATATCGTAAAAGTACATAGCTGTTATTTGGGTTATCGGCATTATCAACACCACCAGAAAAATCTGGAATGTATTTTAAAACACGTATTCCTTTTTCTTCAGTATTAACTGCTACGTCTACATCCGGTGTATATGCTAATGGGTCACCACCTCTTGTTGTTAAAGCTGTTCCGTTTTCATCAAATTGTTGCCCAATTAAGAAACCAGCTCTTGTACCTGTACTGTTAAAGTATGGGTTGGTAGCACTATTGTATTCTCCTCCTTTACGAATATCGTCATCATCAAAAGAATCGTAAAAATCAGATAATGTAGCAAAACCATTCCACCCGGAAGGCTTTTGGTTATAGTGCAATGTGTAATTCCATCGTCTCTTAAAATCTGTTAACTGCTCTTTTGGCACAGAAAAGATTAATTCAGAGCTTTGTTCATCATTTCTTTCAGCAAAGGTATTGTAATAACCAACAACGCCAGAAGTTAAAGAATACTGATTTGAAGCTGTAATAGCATTCGCATATTCTATAACTTTATTCATGTCTGCAGCATTAAAAGTAAAGCTTCCTGTACTTCTATCATCAGCTTCATAAACACCTTTATTTAAATAAAGTTTTGCTAACAAAGCTCTAGCAGAATTTTTATTAACTCTATTTGGAGAAGACGTATCTGGTAAATCATTTAAAGCACTTTCTAAATCGTCTATTAAAAAATTAACTGATTCTGCAGATGTTCTAATCAAAGGATTTACTTCTATGCCTTGAGTAGCTTCTCTAAACAACGTAATTCCCCAGAAGTCTAAAATGTGAAACCAATAATAGGCTCTCACCGTTTTTGCTTCAGCTATAATTTGTGGTGTTGCACCATCTCCTTCCATCGCTTGAGTGGCACTAAATACACCTAAGTTTAAATCGTTAAAAGACGTTTGGATAAAGTTATGATCAGGTGTCCAAGTGTGTAAATGCATTTGCTGAAACACACCACCATCAAACCAATCCGTTCCTCTTGTTGGACCTAAAATTTCATCAGAGCTATGACCCGAAAGTCCAAAAATAACGCGCTCGTTAGCAAACTCTCTTAATTGGCCGTACGATGATGCTAATAATTCTTCTGCATTACCAACTCCTATGGGTACAATAAATGCTTCATTTTCAAATTCTAAATCTGTACAACTAGAACATAAAAATAAAGAAAGTGTTATTCCTATTATTGAATATATATTAAATACTTTTTTCATGATTTTATATTATTTTAATGATACAGTTAAGCCAAATGTAATTGTAGTTGCTCTTGGATATGCAGAATAATCTACTCCAAAAGAAGGTACACCGTTAATGTTTTTATCAACGTTTACTTCTGGGTCTTGTCCAGAATAATCTGTAATAGTTAGAAGATTTTGGCCAGTTAAATTGAATTTAATACTATCAATAAACTTATATTTCTCTGTATCAAGTGTATAACCTAAAGATAAATTTTGTAATCTTATAAAAGAGCCATCTTCTAAAAATCGAGTTGAAACTCCATTGCCATTTGTAGCACTTTCATTACTATTCGCTACATCACGTGTTACATTTTTTCCACCAAGTAATAATGAACCCTTTAAGAATAATGCATTTCTGTTGTTGTTATAAATATAAGCGCCTTGTTGACCTGAGAAGAATACATTTAAATCCCAATTTTTGTAATTAAATGTATTGGTTAAACCAAATGTATAATCTGGTAAAGGTGTTTTTCCAACTAAACTAGCTGGAGACTCAATACTATTCCCATCACTATCAAAACCACCCCACTCACTTAAGAAGTAAGAATATAATGGCTGTCCTTCTGTTATTACTTGAGAAAATGCTCCAGTTAAACCTTGTCCACTAATAGCACCTGTTTGAAGCGTTCTATCTAGCCTAGTAACCTCATTTTTATTGAAACTAATATTAAAAGAAGAGGTCCAAGAAAAATTATCATTATCTATAATGTCTCCTTCTAAGAATAATTCAACCCCAGTATTTTTAACTTCAGCATCTAAATTGCCAAAATAGAATGGATTAGGTGCAGGTTGTCCTGCTTCTAATCTAAATAATAAGTCATCTGTCTTCTTTAAATACCAATCTACAGAACCTCTTAATTTATAATCAAAAAACGAAAAGTCAACCCCTGCATTAAATTGAGTTGTTGATTCCCACTTAAGGTCAGGATTACCAAATTGAGGTGCTGCTAGTGTGTTATTACTATCAAACCTTTGTAATGTTAAGTTGGCTCCACCTGGAATTTCTTGATTACCAGTAATACCATAACCGATTCTTAATTTTAGGTCATTAAATGACTCTGGAATAAAATCTTCATCAGATAACCTCCAAGCAAATGCTGCAGAAGGGAAATAACCATATCTGTTATTTTCTCCAAACTTACTAGATCCATCTGCTCTTAAAGTAGCTGTTAAAATATACTTGTCATATAAAGTATAATTTACTCTTCCAAAGAAAGATTGTAACTCGTCTGTAGAAGCAAAACTTTGTCCAGAAGCAGAACCAAGAACACTACTGTATTGACCCGCTTCTAAATTATTAAGCATAATACCTAAATCTGTAGTTTGAAAATTTGTGCCATTAAAACCTCTTGTTTTAACTTTAAACTTTTGATAAGAATATCCTAACAATGCACTTATTCTGTTATTCTCGTTAATATCTTTTTTAAAATTTAGTGTATGTTCTAAAAGTAAATCGTTAGTTAATACATTAGATATTTGAGCAACACCAATACCGGCTACTCTTGCAATATTTAAATCGCCAGAAAGCGCACTTCTACGTTCTGAATTTGAGCGATCTATACCTAAATTAAATTTATAACTTAAAGATTCTGTTAATTTTAAATCAGCTGCGAATCCTCCTAATATTCTAAATGTATTTGTTTTATCTGTTGATAATCCTATTATAGCTGCGGGATTACGTTCGTTAATATCTGGTTGAGCAAAAGTACCGTCTGCATTATAGATAGGTCTTGTAGGATTTGCTCTCCAAGCACCACTTAATAAATCACCCGTAAAACCAGCATCATTAGATATTTGCGGGTTATCATCTAATACATTAGACCCTATTGCAAACGTTGTAATTTTTAAGCGATCTTCAAATAAAGTGTGCTTAGTATTTATAGTACCAGAATACTTTTTGATGCCACTTCCTTCAACAATACCTTCTTGATTAACAAAACCAGCAGAAAACGCATAATTACTATCTCCATCTTCGCTGCCTCCTCCATATGAAAAATGATGAGACGTATTTAATGCTGTTCTAAAAATAACATCTTGCCAATCTGTACTTGCACCAAAATCTAATGAAGGGTCAACAAAACCTCTAAACTCATCCGCACTCAGTAAGTCTAATTCTTCAGTTATTGTACTAAAACCAACAGTTGTATTATAAGTAAAAGCATTTTTCCCGCTTTTTCCTTTTTTAGTAGTAATGATAACCACACCATTTGCTCCTCTAGAACCATAAATTGCTGTTGCAGATGCATCTTTGAGTATATCAATACTTGCAATATCATTAGGGTTAATAAAGTTAAGTGGGTTTTTTGCTGTAGTATTACCAGCACCATCATCACTACTACCAGCATTTGCTCCAGTTGGAGTTACTGCCGTACCGTTTAGAGGCACTCCGTTTACTACATATAATGGACCATTACCTGCTCTTACAGAAGATGTACCTCTAATACGAACGTTTACAGCCCCACCTGGTTCACCACCGTCTGTTGTTATTTGTATACCTGATGATTTACCTTGAATTAATTGTTCTGGAGATGCTACTGTGCCTCCGTTAAAATCTTCAGCTTTAATTGAAGATACAGCTCCCGTAACGTCTCTTTTACTCACTGAGCCATACCCTACAATAACAACTTCATCTAGTTTAGCTGAGTCTTCTTGTAATATTATGTTAAGAGAAGTTTGGTCACCAACAACAACTTCTTGTGTTAAAAAACCAATATAAGAAACAACAAGTGTTGCATTAGTATCAGTAACATCTAAAGAAAAATTACCGTCAAAATCGGTCTGTGCTCCGTTGGTTGTTCCTTTTTCTAAAACATTGGCTCCTGGCAAAGGTTGTCCATTAGTATCAACGACAGTACCACTTATACTAATTTCTGTTTGTTTAATAGTAGAAGTTTCTGTAACGTCATTCTTTTTTAATATTATTTGTTTTTTCTTAACAACATAATAAGTATTTGTTTTAAATAAAATCTGATTTAAAATATCTGAAATACGTTGTTTTGTTACTTTTATAGATACTTTTTTGTTTACATCAATCTTATTATGATTGTATAAAAACTTAAAATCTGATAATGACTCAATTTCGTTAAATACGTGTTCAATAGTTACATCTTTAAGGTCTAATGTAATTTTTTTGTTTTGAGAATATGAATTCGCGTGTATTTGAAAAAGAGAAACTATTATTAATAAGGTAGTTAGTTTCATTTTTAAATCGAATTTAAATCGCCTTTCTTCATAGAAAAGCGCACTAAAGTTGAATTTTTTCATACTTTTGTTTTGAATTTAGTGGTTATACTTAAAGTTTAATCACTCCTTTTAATCGGGAAACGTTGCTGCGTTTCTCGATTTTTTTTATATGTAAAGTGATTTTGTTTTTAATTAAAAAGTGTTTATCTCATTGGCGTATTAATTATTTAGTTAAGTTAGTAATAATAGTTATTTTGTTATTTTCCTTCGTGTAATTAAAAGAGGTTTCTTCACTAAAATATTCTAGAATATCTTCTATTGATTCATTATCTAAAAAAGATGCTGTGTATATTTGCTGGTCAAGAAAACTATATTTGTTATCAATAACAACATTGAATTTTCTTTCTAATTTTTTTCTAATATTTTCAAAAGATGTATTTTTAAAAAGTAAGTTGCCATCTTTCCATGCAGTGTAAATACTCACATCCACTTTATCAATAGACATTATTTCTCTATTCTTACTCCAAGCTGCTTTATAACCAGGTGAAAGCATTATAGATTTGTTTTCTAGATTCTCTTTGGCGCTTTCATATAACTTAACAGAACCCTCAACTAGAACAGTACTAATATCATTATCTTCGGGATAAAAAGACATATTGAATTCTGTTCCTAATACTTCAACATTTATGTTGTTTGCATTTACTATAAATGGATGGTCTTTATCTTTTGCTACATCGAAATAAGCTTCCCCTTTTATAAAAACCTTTCTCTCTTTTCCTTTAATAAATTGTACTGGATATTTTATTGATGTGCCTGCATTTAGTTTTACATTGGTTCCATCAGATAAAACTAAATCAAATCGTTTTCCATAAGGAATGGTAAGTTCATTATAAACCAATTTTGCTAATTGTTTGTTTTTGTTATGAGTATAATTTAGCTGATTTCCTTTTTGAACACCTACAACTTTACCATTAGCATCATATACTTTTCTTTTTCCGTTTTCAGAAATTACTTCAACGTTTCCATTTGGTAAGCTTAAAGTTATTTCTTTAGAATTTTTTGGATTTGTTTCAACAATAGTATTATCAATATTTATATCATTTTCAAATGGATTCATATTAAAAACATATCCCAGTCCAAATGCTATAAGAAAAATAGCCGCATATTTAAATAAGTTACTTTTAAGAATACGCTTTATTCTATGGTGATTATTATCAGTTTTAGGAACTAGGGTTAAAGTGTTTTTTAAGTTTAAATTTTCTCTAATTTTATTTAATATTTTTATTCTAGTTTCTTCATCAATCCTTTTATTATCTCCAATTACTACTTCTTCTTTATTCTGAAAACTTTCATAATAATTAATTATATACTCTTGTTCTTCCAAAGAACATTTTCCTTCAAGAAATTTGTCTATGAGTAATAAAAAAGATTGTTTATTCATTTTAATAATTATAAAATTTTATTAAGAGAGCATAGTTTTTGGTTAATATGGTATAGCTTCTTGTTAATGTAGTGTTAAAAAAAGAGGTTATCCCCTAGTCTAAAAGTGTTTTTTTTTAGAAAAGATTATTTTAAAAATAAAAGAAAAATACCTACTATATAACCTAATGAAACTCTTAAAGTTTTAAGTGCTTTAGTTATGTGATTTTCAACTGTTTTAGTTGAAATATTAAGTTTTTGAGAGATTTCTTTATGAGATAGTTGTTCCTCTCTACTTAATTTATACACTTTACGACATTTATCTGGCAATGAATCTATAACACTATTAATTTGTTCTACAAGTTCTTTAAACATCAATTTAGTTTCTGGAGATGTCTTTTTTATTCGATTATCTACGTCATCTAATAATTCAATCTGAGAAATAGATTTGTTTTTTCTAATTACAGCAAAAACATGATACCGTGTACTAGCATATAAATAACTTTTTAAAGATACTTTTATTTCTAATTGCTTTCGATTGTTCCATAGGCTAATAAAAATATTTTGGACCACATCTTCACTTAATTCTTTGTTCTTTAAAATATTGAATGCAGAAGCGTACAGTAACTTCCAATAAGTATTATAAATTATTGTTAGGGCAGATTCATCATCTTCTTTTAACCTTTTTATTGATATTTTATCAGAATTAATTTTGGGCAACTTTTAAGTATAAGTTAATATTCTGTCAAACATAGGTATTTAAAAATTAACACCAAATTTTAATTTTTCAATTTTTTTTATGGTTTTAGTTTTAACTTTTAATCCTTTTTCAAAATTAGATAATGTGCTTTTATCTAAACCAACAATTACTGCTAATTTGGAATAAGTAAGGTTTTTTTGAATTCTAAAAGTAAATAATTTCCCTTGTAAAATATTCTCATCAATTTTTAATGTTTTAGGAATATATCCTAAAAATATATATGCTTTATGCAAAGCAAAAATTGTTAGTGTTCTTTTATTAAGTTCTAATTCATAAACAAAATTTTTATTTACATTTAGTTCTTCTGCAATTTGAAGTTGAGTTAATTTTCTATCTAATCTTGCTTTTTTAAATTCATCGCCGACAGTTAAAATTTCTTTAGGATATTTACGGTCTTTTGGTTTTTTTGTAGACAAACTTAACGGTAAAATGGGAGGCAAAAGGGTGTGTGATTTATCGTTTGTCAGCATTGTACTCTTCTTTTTTAACTTTTTATTAGTTTCGTTTTTGAAACTTAAATTTTCTTTAACACCCTGTATATACAGGTGATTTGGTATTTTTAGTTCTATTGGTAAAATGGGTGTCAAACCCCAAGCGCTTGGCGAGCATGGTTTTTCCCGCGCCCGGTGGCCCAATTAATATAATGTTATGTCCACCAGCAGCAGCAATTTCCATACAGCGTTTGATGCTCTCCTGCCCTTTGACATCAGAAAAATCAAATTCAGGATGCTCTAAGTTTTTTTGAAACTCGGCATGGGTATCTACTATGGTTTGCTCTAAGGCTTTGTTTTTATCAAAATAATTAATCACTTCCGAAATGTGTTCCACACCATACACTTTCAACCCGTCGACAATGGCAGCTTCTTTTGCATTTTCTTTAGGTAGAATAAATCCTTCAAAACCATCCTCTAGAGCTTTAATCGCAATTGGCAACGCCCCTTTGATGGGCTGTACTGATCCATCTAAGGAGAGTTCTCCCATAATGACATACCGATCAATGTTGACCTCTTTTATTTGATTGGAGGCCGTTAAGATCCCCATTGCCAACGACAAGTCATAGGCAGCCCCTTCTTTGCGCATATCCGCAGGCGACATATTGATGATGAGTTTTTTACCGGGAATTTTATAACCATTATTTTGAAGCGCAGCCGCAATTCGGAAGTTACTTTCTTTAATGGCGTTATCTGGTAATCCCACCAAATGGTAGCCGATGCCTTTATCGACATTGACTTCGATTGTGATGGTATGTGCTTCCACGCCAAAGACGGCGCTTCCATAGACTTTTTTGAGCATTTTAGTAAATTTGAGAATTTAAAACTACTAAATATTAAGGAATAATAAAATTATTGTATATCCGTAATTATTCATAATGCAGTAATATTAGCAATAACAAGTCTTTCAAAGATTCTCTCTCCAAAGTATCTAAGATTAAGCTTGTAAACAAATTCATTAAGGTATAATTGCAAGTATTTTTTCTTAATTTTATGGTAATTACCTACAAAGTTTCTTTTTGCATTACTAATTGCAATATGTACCCATTTTAGGGTTTCTTTAGTTGTTTGTTCATTTGATTTTTCGCTCATATGTATTTCAACGTAGTCAGCAATATTAACGTAGGAGGTGCTTTTGTCTGTAAATACAATGGTTTGCTCGTCATCAATAGCATTCTCAAGAGTATCATCTGTTCCCTCAGCCTTATGATCCTCTAATACTTTAGCTTTAAAATAGCGACATTGTCTTTCTACTTTACCTGTTTCTATATCTTCAAGAATAGTGCTCTCTGCCATGATCATAACATTCGATTTTGTTTTACTTCCTCGTCCTGATTTTTGGGTTTTATGTTGATACTCTGAAGCTTCAATGGTAAAATAGCCTTCATCCATTTCTATCATGCCTTCTAATGTGTAGCGGTCATCTCGCTGTCCCATGGCTTTTCGTAATTTATGAACCATTGCCCAAACTGGTTCATAGCGCTTTAAACCTAATTGGCGTTGTATTTCTTTACTCGAAAAACCCTTCTTTGTTGCCGTTAATAAGAACATGGTTTTGTACCAAATCAAAAATGATAAATTTGAACTCTGCATTATGGTTCCGCTTCTCAAAGAGGTACGACTTCTACATTGTTTACATTCATAACTCCATTGACTCTTTATCCAATAATGAGTCGTATTTGAACACCTTTTACAAATAACGCCTATTTTATCGCGTTCCCCTTTAAAATGAGTTCGGCAAGATTCTTCACTATCAAATTCTGCTGTAAAACTAAAAATATTCATACCTTTATTTTTTTTAAATATAATAAATAATTAACTGTTATTAGTATTTACGGACATACAAATAACATTTACTTGAATTACAATAATCCTAAATTAAGAATAAAAATTAGATTGTATCTTTGAAAAAAAAATGAAATGAAAAAATACCTTTCAGAAATCATAGGAACCTTTAGCATGATTTTTTGTGGCTGTGGCGCCATGGTGATCAATGATTTTACAGGGGGTACCATTACCCATCCTGGGGTGGCCATCACATGGGGATTGATTGTCATGACGATGATTTATGCGTTTGGAGACATTTCAGGAGCGCATTTTAATCCGGCGGTGACCGTTGGGTTTGCAGTCGCTAAAAAATTCAGATGGAAAGAAGTTCCAAAATACATAGTAGCCCAATTTACTGGCGCAATTGCCGCTTCGCTGCTCCTACTCTATCTATTTCCGGACAGTGACTTAGGAGCCACCATTCCCACTATTGAACCCTTAAAAGTATTTATCATCGAATTGCTTCTTAGCTTTTTCTTAATGGTGGTCATTATAAATGTGTCCACTGGCAGTAAAGAAATTGGGCCTATTGCTGGGATTGCCGTCGGAAGCGTGATTCTCTTAGAAGCCATGTTTGCTGGGCCATTAACAAAAGCGTCTATGAATCCCATTCGTTCGTTAGCGCCTGCCCTAGCTTCCGGAAATTTTACCGACTTGTGGGTGTATCTGACTGCACCATTCTTGGGGATGCTATTAGCAGTCTTTAGTTGCAAACTTGTAAAAGATGACAATTGCTGTGATGAAAAATGTTAATATTTGTTTAATTGTATCTATAATATCTTAGACAAAATGTATTTTTACGCTATAAATAAAACATGTTATGGCGAAAAAAAAACCTCTCACACAAAACACACTTGTAAAGCTTTATATGGACTATGTTTTAGAACATAACCATCCTCCAAAATCTATTTACACCTTTTCAAAATCTAACGGATTTGAAGAAGCTGATTTTTATCAGTTTTTTGCAAATTTCGAAGTTTTAGAAAGCGCTATTTTTAGTTTATTCTTTACAAACACACTTGAAACTTTAGAGACAAGTAAAGACTACCCTACTTACGATTCTAGAAATCAATTATTGAGTTTTTACTTTACATTTTTCGAGAACCTAACCGCCAACAGAAGTTATGTGGTCTATGCATTAAACGAAAGTTCTAATCAACTCGAAAATTTAAAAAAATTAAAAGGCTTACGTTCAAAGTTCTTGAATTATATCGATCAATTAGATATTGAAGTATTGCAAATCAAAAACAAGCAATTAGAGCAAATTAAAGATAATGTCGTTCAAGAAACCTATTGGATTCAACTGATGCTAACCTTAAAGTTTTGGTTAGATGATACGTCTACTTCCTTTGAAAAAACAGATATTTTTATTGAAAAATCAATCAATGCTAGCTTTGATCTCATTAACATTTCCCCATTAAAAAGTTTCGTTGATTTCGGCAAATTTTTGATTAAGGAAAAAATCAGCATGAACTAATATGAAGTCCATCGACAAAATACCAACCTCAAAAATACAACGTGCCGGGAAACTTGTTTCTACGGGTGCAAAGGTTGGGGTGAATTATTTAAAATACTATGGTGAGAAAATCACTAAATCAGAAGCCGTTGCAAAAGAAAATCTCAATAAAAATAATGCCGAAGATATTTATTCGGGATTAAAACAACTCAAAGGAAGTGCTTTAAAAGTAGCGCAAATGTTGAGCATGGAGAAAAGCATTTTACCGCAAGCTTACGTAGATAAATTTTCATTAGCTCAATTTTCTGTTCCGCCACTGTCGCCTCCACTAGTGATCAAGACCTTTAAAAAATATTTTGGACAACACCCCAACGAAATTTTTGACGAATTTGATTCTGAATCCGTCAATGCTGCCAGTATTGGACAAGTCCACAAAGCAGAAAAAGATGGCAAAAAATTGGCTGTAAAAATCCAGTATCCAGGCGTGGCTGATAGTATCAAATCGGACTTATCTCTGGTGAAACCGATTGCCATAAAAATGTTTAACATTAAAGGGACAGATTCTGACAAATACTTTCAAGAAGTAGAAGATAAATTGGTAGAAGAAACCAATTACGATCTTGAAATCTCTCAAAGTAAAGAAATAGCAAAAGCCTGCGTTCACATTCCTAATTTATTATTTCCAGAATATTATGATGATTATTCTTCGGATCGCATCATCACAATGGATTTTATGAAAGGGGAGCATCTTTCAGAATTTGCAAAATATAATACCGATACGCAGAAGGCGAATCAACTTGGCCAAGCGCTTTGGGATTTTTATATGTTTCAAATTCATACCCTAAAAAAAGTACATGCAGATCCACATCCTGGAAATTTTCTGATTAATGAGGATGCACAGTTGATTGCTTTAGATTTTGGTTGTATGAAATCTATACCAGATGAGTTTTACATTCCTTACTTTGAATTATCGGATAAAAAAATTATTGATACTCCCAAATTATTTAAGGAGAAGTTGTTTGAGTTAGAAATTTTAACTCCAACAGATACTCCCGAAGAATTATCATTTTTCACCGCGATGTTTCATGATCTATTGAGTGTGTTTACGTTGCCATTTCACGAAGCAGTGTTTGACTTTTCTAACTCAGAGTTTTTTAATAAAATTGGAGATTTAGCCGATCGTTACAGCAAAAGCACAGAGCTCAGGAAGTTTAATGGAAATCGTGGGTCAAAACATTTTATATATATCAATCGAACCTTTTTTGGACTCTATAATTTGATGTTTGATTTAAAAGCATCATCTGTAAAAATTAACCAATTCAACAATTACTAAATGTTACACTTAAAACGCCAAGATTTTGATGATTTAGACCATGTTTACAGAATAAACATGATGAATAGTTGTTCGGGATTTAAGTCGGCAAATCTCATCGGAACCAAATCAAATGACGGCGTTCCAAACGTAGCGGTTTTTAGTTCCGTAACGCACTTAGGATCCAACCCTCCCCTTCTTGGAATCGTATTTAGACCCGTAAGTGATGTGCCCAGAAATACGTACGAAAACATCAAAGAAACAGGCCAATTCACAGTGAATCACATCCATTTAGATATTATTGAGCAGGCACACCATACCTCTGCTAAATATGATAAAGGTATCTCAGAATTTGACATTACAAAACTTGAAGAAGAATATAAAAACGATTGGCATGCACCATTTGTAAAAGGCGCGCCCATTCAAATGGCACTCACCTTTTGTGAGGAATACATCATCAAAGCCAACAATACGGTCCAACTTATTGCCGAGATAAAAGATTTATATATCAAAGATGATATTGTAGAAGCAGATGGATTTGTCAATTTAGCCAAAGCAAATATTGTGGCCATTAACGGCTTAGACGGCTATGCTCTGCCATCGCTTAAACAACGAATCGAATACCAACGTCCAAAAAAATAAAGATTCATTCACATTGAAAAAACAGTTTCTCCCTAGCAAAATTTGCATTCAATGCAATCGACCCTTTACATGGCGAAAGAAATGGGAGAAAAATTGGGAATCCGTCAAATATTGTAGTAAAAAATGCAGCAGTCTTCGAAAAAAACAAGCTTAGTTTGGTTTGGAAATGATTTAAGAACAGTCGATAACTACGTCCTTAATGCAGCCGTAGAATCGTCTGAAAAAGTCATCGGTGTTTATTTTTTAAATCCAAAATTTTTCATACCCACTAAATATGGGTTTAAAAAAACAGCCGTATTTCGCGTTCAATTTCTTCTTGAAACATTAGAAGATCTTAAACAACAATTACAACACCTCAATATTTCGTTAATTGTTTTACACGAAACTCCAGAAAACAGTCTAAATAAACTAATTTCAGAGTATGAAATTACAAGCGTATATCGTCAAAATGAATGGACAACTGAGGAAGTGAAAACTTATCAATCGAGCCTCAATACAATTTCAAAAACGGTTGATTTTAAATCTTATTACAATCAATTTTTATACCACCCAGAAGATCTTCATTTTGAAGCAAAGGATACGCCTCGAGTATTTACTCATTTTAGAAAAGCCATTGAGAAATCGGTTAAAATTCGTCCTTTAGTGGTTCCTAAACAAATGCCCAAAGAAAATCTTTTAGAAAACACACCTAACGTCCCGACTCTTGATTTTTTAGGCTATCAAACGCCTCATCAAGTTCCGGAATCGGCGTTTCCATTTAAAGGTGGAGAAACACAAGCAAACCAGCGAATTGAATCCTATGTTTTTGAAAGTAAAGCCTTAGGTATTTATAAAAAAACTAGGAATGGATTGATAGGTATCAATTATAGTTCGAAATTTTCTGCTTGGCTGGCAAATGGGAGTCTTTCCCCTCGAACTATCTACTGGAATGTTAAAAAATTTGAAGCTACTTACGGATCAAATGACTCAACGTATTGGATGATTTTTGAATTAATTTGGCGCGATTATTTCAAATTTATTTCGTTAAAACATGGCTCTCATATTTTTAAAATCGGAGGGATTCTAGAAAAAACATATGATTGGAATCAGGACGCTTCGCTTGTAGACCAATGGATCAACGGCACCACTTCAAATGACTTTGTAAATGCAAATATGCTTGAATTACAAAAAACAGGTTGGATGAGTAATCGAGGTCGGCAAAATGTCGCTTCCTATTTTTCCAAAACACTTCAATTGGATTGGCGCATTGGTGCGGCCTACTTTGAAGCACTTTTAATCGATTATGATGTACATAGTAATTATGGCAATTGGATGTACGTCTCAGGGGTCGGAAATGACCCTCGAAATCGAACGTTTAATGTCAAACTTCAAGCCGAGCGCTATGACTCCAATGGAGCGTATCGCAAAAAATGGCTTCAAACAAAATTATTTTAAATGAAAACACTACGTCTTATACTAGGAGATCAACTCAACGCACAACATTCATGGTATACATCTGTTACAGAATCTACCGTGTATTGTATGTTTGAAATGCGGCAAGAAACCGATTATGTCAAACACCACATTCAAAAAGTGGTTGGATTTTTCGCGGCCATGCGAGCGTTTTCAGAAGAACTAAAATCGCAAGGGCATACCGTGATTTATGTTACCTTAGACGAGGCTTCAAATCATCAGGACTTAAGAGAAAACATAACGGCTCTGATCGCTTCTCAGAGTGTTGAGAAATTTGAATACCAATCGCCCGATGAATACCGGTTGGACGAGCAACTTAAAACTATTTGCAAGTTGGTATCCATTCCAACTCAAGAATTTGATACGGAACATTTCTATACCACTCGCGATGAACTTTCGATATTCTTTGAAGGAAAAAAGCAGTTGTTAATGGAACGCTTTTATCGATATATGCGTAAAAAACATCACATTTTAATGGAAGGCGAACAGCCTGAAGGTGGTGAATGGAACTATGATAAAAGCAATCGAAATAAATGGAAAGGATCTCCAGGAATTCCACCCTTTATTCAGTTTAACACCAACGTAGAATCGATTTTAAACGCCATTCAATCGTCTGGAGTTGAAACCATTGGGCGTTTCAAAGAAACCACGTTTTCGTATCCAGTAAATAGGGCGCAATCGTTGCAACAACTCGAGTATTTTAATCAGCATTTATTAGTTCATTTTGGGGATTACCAAGATGCATTACATACCGATGAAGTGTATCTGTTTCACTCTCGGTTATCGTTTGCAATGAACCTTAAAATTATTAGCCCAAAAGAAATTATAACGTCTGTTTTATCCCATTATCGATCTCATAGTGATGAAATTTCTATTTCACAAGTTGAAGGATTTATCCGACAAGTGATTGGATGGCGAGAATATATGCGTGGGATGTATTGGGCACAAATGCCGGAGTATAAAACTTTAAATACGCTCGATAATCATCAGCCAATTCCTGAATTCTTTTGGACTGGAGAGACCAAAATGAATTGCTTAAACAAAACCATTAATAACTCATTAGACAATGCCTATGCACATCACATTCAACGTTTGATGATTACGGGGAATTATTTGCTATTGACCCAAACAAACCCCGATGACGTGGATGCTTGGTATTTAGGTATTTATATCGATGCCTTAGAATGGGTTCAACTCCCCAATACTCGGGGGATGAGTCAGTTTGCCGATGGTGGACTGATTGCGACTAAACCTTATGTTTCATCTGGGAGCTATATCAATAAAATGAGTAATTATTGTGGTGACTGTCAGTATAATGTCAAAGAGCGCTTGGGAGAAAATGCCTGTCCATTTAATAGCTTATACTGGAATTTTCTGGATGATAAGCGATCTCAATTGGCCAGTAATTTTCGTATGAAGATGATGTATTCTGTATTGAATAAATTTTCTACTGAGGAACTCATTTCGATGAAATTGAGAGCTTCCAATATAATGGAAACTCCAGAGAATTTTTAGTCTTTTTGATAAAAAATGTTAATATTTGTTTAATTGTTAATGTAAATGACTCAACATTATGTATGTTTGATTACTTAAACATTACTATTGGTTCTAGATACAACATACTACAACAAGGAACATCGACAAATATTTGAAAATTTTGTTGGCAAACCTTACACTTTCTTTGAAGCTATAAAACGCCGTGGCGTTGGCTCAAAACGGATGATTGTCGACAAAGTAAGTGTAAACTTAAATCCAATTTTAAATACGGTTTCCGATCTAAATTATGCTAATATTGAAATGCGAAAAAAAGGCATTTTAATTCATATCACTAAAGGACAACAGAATTTCACATGGGCCATCCCATTTTATCATTTGGTAGTATACAAAACAGATGGGATGAGTATTCATGCTCAAGGAAAGTTCATCCACTTCAAAAAGTCGAGAAATTTCTATGAAAATAAGAATTTTTTAAGATCTTTATTGGAAGAAAAAATACAGTTTGACGAACAATATAAACTTCCTGTATCATGAATTTTAATACTGTAGAATTGGATCGAATTATAGAAATGGCTTGGGAAGATCGCACGACTTTTGAAGCGATTGAACATCAATTCAAATTGAGTGAACAAGAAGTAATCAAAATTATGCGTACCTACATGAAACCCAAAAGTTTCCGATTGTGGCGAGCACGGGTTCAAGGTAGAAAAACAAAACACCAAAAATTAAGATCATTTGAATCTGGAAGATTTAAATGCACGAGACAACGACAAATAACTCATAACAAAATATCAAAGCGTTAAAATAAATTATGAATAATCAAGTTACTGAAGATGAAAAGGATCTGTTAAATGGATTTTCGAACCATGAAATTGGTGATGACCACCTTTTTACGGGCTTAGAAACGCCAATGAAGAAAGACGCTTTTAAAGTATCCGACCAAGAAAAGAAAAAGAAAATTGCTGTTTTATTTGAAGAAATAATGGATGTTTTAGGATTAGACCTTACAGACGATTCTCTTAAGGGAACTCCTGAACGTGTTGCAAAAATGTATATTGATGAAATATTTTCTGGATTAAACTCTAAAAATAAACCAAAAGTTGCGTTATTTGAAAATAAATATCGATACAACCAGATGTTGGTTGAAAAAGACATTACTTTTTATTCGAACTGTGAACATCACTTTGTTCCCATTATTGGGAAAGCGCATGTTGCCTACATTTCATCAGGAAAAGTAATTGGTTTATCAAAATTGAACCGAATTGTACAGTATTACGCCAAAAGGCCACAAGTTCAAGAACGATTGACCAATCAAATTGCAGAAGAATTAAAAGGCATATTAGGAACCGAAGATGTAGCTGTCATTATTGACGCGAAGCATTTATGTGTTTCCTCTAGAGGAATTAAAGACGATACCTCTGCAACTGTTACCGCTTTTTATGGTGGTGCATTTAATACCTCAGCAAAAATTGCTGAATTACAAAATTATTTAAAACTATAACTATGGATGTTATTAAACAAGCTGAAGCTTTTGAACTCAAACCACTCACATTTAAAACGACGAGTGAGCGAATCGAAGCATCAAGAGAAGTAAAAGGATTAATATTGGGAATCAACGAGATTTATAAAACCAGTCAAGATCCTAAATTAATGGATCAAATGAAACGCTTAACTGCGATAAAACAAAAAATCGAAAAACGTTTAAAAGGACGTCCACTAAGAGCATGAAAAAAATTATTATTATTGGAGGCAGTAAAGGGATTGGAAAAGCAATTACTGAAAGTCTTCTTAAAGCGCATGAGGTTATCAATATTAGTCGAACTGCACCCGATTTCCAACATGCTAATTTATCGCACCATACCTGTGATATATTAACGGATGAATTACCAGAAATTGAAGCAGCGGATAGCTTAATCTACTGTCCAGGAAGCATCAACTTAAAACCTTTTAATAGGCTAAAATTAGATGATTTTAGAACGGATTTTGAAATCAATGTGATTGGTGCCGTTAAATCAATTCAAGCCTATACAAAAGCTCTGTCACAGAGTGAATCGGCTTCAATTGTGTTGTTTAGTACGGTTGCCACAAAATTAGGAATGCCTTTTCATGCAAGTGTCGCCACGGCAAAATCCGCAGTTGAAGGACTCACAAAATCAGTGGCTGCTGACTTAGCACCTACCATTCGAGTGAATGCAATTGCGCCAACGATTACAGACACGGAATTAGCAGCTAAATTTCTTAGAAATGAACGTATGATTGAAAGTACAATTCAGCGTCATCCTCTCAAAAAATATTTAGCACCTTCAGAAGTCGCTGCAATGGCTGAATACCTAATTTCGGATGTGTCTAAATCAATTTCAGGACAAATATTTAACTTAGATTGCGGGATTGTGTCTCTAAAATTATAAAATGAGATTATTAATAGTAGTGGTTATCATAGCTGTAATAACATTTTCAATTCAATCTAAATCGCAATCAAAAATTAACCAAAGTATGTCTTTATATAACATTGAAATAAATAGTATTGATGGCAGTCCCATCAATCTAAACGAGTACAAAGGAAAACACCTTCTGTTTGTGAATGTTGCATCTGAATGTGGCTTTACTGGACAATATGAAGACCTTCAAAAACTATACGATACGTATCAAGATAAGTTGATGGTAATAGGAGTTCCTTGCAATCAATTTGGTGGCCAAGAACCTGGGAATTCTGATGAGATTCAATCCTTTTGTCAAAAAAACTACGGTGTTACATTTTTAATGACTGAGAAAATTGATGTTAATGGAGATTCGCAACACCCACTCTATCAATGGTTAACTAAAAAAGATATGAATGGTGTTAAAAGCACTTCCGTTAAATGGAATTTTCAAAAGTATTTGATCGATGGAAACGGACAGTTTGTAGATTACTTTTATTCAATCACAAAACCATTAAGTAGTAAAATAACCCGCCAATTTAAATAAATCATGTTTGGAATTTTTAAGAAAAAATCACCGATTGAAAAACTTCAGGAACGTTACAAAAAATTAATGTCAGAATGGCATCAACTTTCATCTACAGATCGCTCTGCGAGTGACGCTAAATATGCAGAAGCACAGTCGATTTTAAATGAAATCGAAAATCTTAGAGATTAAATGAAATTTTACAAAGGATTAATCCTTTTTATAATCATTAATTTTAGTGCACTTGGTATTGGAACTTGGCTCATGAACGGTGGTCCACAATCAGATTGGTACATTCTTCTTAATAAAGCGCCTTGGACGCCTCATGGATGGGTTTTTGGTGTGGCCTGGAGTAGTATTATGCTGCTGTTCTCTGTGTATATGGCGTATCTCATTCAAACAGACCGATCTCAAAAAGTAATTCTATTATTTAGTTTTCAATTTGTATTAAACGTGTTCTGGAACTACCTGTTTTTCAACCAACAACTCATCACCTTAGGCTTGCTTAATATTCTTTTTTTAACCTTACTGATGTTCTATTTTCTTGTGGCGTTTAAACATTCGCTTAAAAACAAAACTTTTTATGTCATCCCCTATTGCATCTGGTTATTAATAGCGACTTCTTTAAATTTATACATCGCATTATACAATTAAAATGAAATTATACCGATTACATAAAAAGCAAAATTTCCCTATTAGTGTGGAATCAGCTTGGGAATTTTTATCAAATCCAAAAAATCTAAAAACCATTACGCCAGAGTATATGAGTTTTGATATCATATCGGGGGCCGATCGTCCCATGTATGCAGGACAAATCATCCAATATATTGTAACACCAATTTTAGGAATCAAAACCAAATGGGTCACTGAAATTACCCAAGTTAAAGACCAACACTATTTTGTAGATGAACAACGGTATGGACCCTACGCGCTTTGGCATCACAAGCATTTTATTAAAGCAATTGATGGCGGTGTAGAAATGGAAGATATCATTGACTATAAAGTGCCACTTGGTTGGCTTGGGCAATTGGTACACCCGTTTATTGTGAAGCCTAAATTAGAAGAGATTTTTGCCCACAGACAAAAGAAATTAATCGAATTATTTGGAGTGTACTAATGAAAAAAAAAGTTTCCCTATTTTGGTTTAGAAGAGATTTAAGACTGCACGATAACCACGGATTATTTGAAGCTTTACAGGCCAAGGAAGCGGTACTTCCTATTTTCATTTTTGATCCTGCTATTTTGGAATCCTTACCTAAAAATGACGCAAGAGTTGAATTTATTCACCACCAGCTAACTGAAATCAATGCAAGTTTACAAACACACGGAAGTGGTGTGGCTGTTTACCATGGATCACCAGAAGTTATATTAGATAAAATTACAAATGAGTTTGATGTGAGTGCCGTGTATTACAATCATGATTATGAGCCCTATGCACTTGAAAGAGACGCCGCTATTTCAAAATTATTAGAATCAAAATCGATCGCTTTTAAATCCTACAAAGATCAGGTTATATTTGAGAAAAATCAAATTACAAAAGACGATGGACTGCCATATAAAGTCTATACACCCTTCTCTAAAAAATGGTTAGCAGCCTTTAATTCAGAAGACTGTAGGGCGTTTGATTCGGAGAACTTATTGGACCATACACATAAATCAAAGTCATTGAATTGGGTCGATTTGAATGCTATAGGATTTGAACCCAATCCCGTTAAAGTTGCGCCCTACAAGGTTGAAAAAGAGATTATAGAGAATTATGAAGCCACACGAAATTTCCCTGCAGTTGATGGGACTTCAAAATTAGGGCCTCACTTACGATTTGGAACCGTGAGTGTTCGGGAAATCGTCGCTAAAGCGATTCGACATGAAAATATCACCTTTTTAAAAGAATTAATCTGGCGTGAGTTTTTTATGCAGATTTTATGGCATTTTCCGCATACCGTTACACGGAGTTTTAAACCACAATATGATGCCATTAAATGGCGTAATGATCCCGAAGAATTTAAAAAATGGTGTGATGGTACTACCGGCTATCCACTAGTAGATGCTGGCATGCGAGAGTTAAATCAAACTGGATTTATGCACAACCGCGTTCGTATGTTGGTGGGTAGTTTTTTGTGTAAGCACCTTTTGATCGATTGGCGTTTGGGTGAAGCTTATTTTGCAGAAAAGCTCCATGACTTTGAACTTTCAAGCAATGTAAGTAATTGGCAATGGGTGGCTGGATGTGGGGTTGATGCTGCGCCGTATTTTAGAATTTTCAATCCGACGACACAAGTCACTAATTTCGACAAAGCGCATACATATATTAAAAAATGGGTACCAGAGTATCAGGAGTTAACGTATCCTACACCAATGGTGGATCATAAATTTGCTAGAGAACGTTGCCTCACAACGTATAAAGAAGCCTTAGCGAAGTAGCTATAGTTTTTTGACATATTGAGTGATAATCACAATGTGCTTCCCATCAACTTTCCCTTCAATATAAGTCTCATTTTCATGATCTAATGAGATGCGTCTCACTGCGGTCCCTTGTTTGGCAACCATACTCGTCCCTTTGACTTTCAAATCTTTAATTAGAACCACACTATCGCCTGTTTCTAAAATAACGCCATTCACATCTCTGTGAATAAGTTTGGTCCCTTCTTCCACACCATCGCCAAGCGCCTTTGCCAGCTCTAATGTTTCATCGTCCAAATACATCATGTCTATCAAATCTTGAGACCAACCGGCTGAAATGACGCGATTTAACATGCGCCATGCGATAATTTGTACAGGAATAAATTCACTCCACATACTGTCATTAAGACACCGCCAGTGGTTGGGATTAATTAAATCTGAATCTTCGATTTGTGAGGTACACGTTTTACATGCATAAATACTATCCGTAAGGTCTATTTTCTTGGAGGGTTGAAGCGTATAAACGTTTAGGTTTTCAGTGGCTTTACAAAGCTCACAGGCCTGCTGGCTACGTTCATGAAGTGCTTTTTCTATGTTCATGAGTCAATGCGTTCAATCTTGGCACCAATAGCACGCAAGCGATCATCAATATTTTCGTAACCACGATCAATTTGTTCAATATTGTGGATTGTTGAGGTTCCTTTGGCAGAAAGTGCCGCGATTAATAAAGAGACGCCCGCTCTAATATCTGGAGAGGTCATAGTCGTTGCTTTTAGGCTTGATTTAAAATCATGTCCAATCACAGACGCACGGTGTGGGTCACAAAGGATAATTTTTGCGCCCATATCAATCAACTTATCGACAAAGAATAAACGGCTTTCAAACATTTTTTGATGGATAAGAACACTGCCTCTTGCTTGTGTTGCAACCACCAAAATAATACTTAATAAATCGGGGGTAAATCCAGGCCAAGGGGCATCAGAAATGGTTAAAATTGAACCATCAATATAGTTTTGAATTTCATAGCCGTCTGTATGGGCAGGAATAAAAATATCCTCGCCTTTTCTTTCAATAGTAATTCCTAATTTTCCAAACACATTTGGAATCACACCTAAATCATCCCAACTGACATTTTTAATCGTTAATTCACTTTTGGTCATTGCCGCTAATCCGATCCAACTTCCAATTTCAATCATATCGGGCAACATCGTATGTTCGGTACCTCCCAAGATTTTAACCCCTTCAATGGTGAGCATATTTGAGCCAATCCCCGAAATTTTGGCGCCCATTCTATTGAGCATTTTACAAAGTTGCTGTAGATACGGTTCACAAGCAGCATTGTATATAGTGGTGGTTCCTGTGGCTAAAACAGCAGCCATCACAATATTGGCAGTCCCTGTAACAGAGGCTTCGTCGAGCAACATATAAGTCCCCTTAAGTTCTTTTGCCTCGACCCCATAGAAATGATCTTCTCGGTTGTATCTAAAGTTGGCTCCTAGTTTAATAAACCCTTCAAAATGCGTATCTAAACGTCTACGTCCAATTTTATCACCGCCTGGTTTTGGAATATATCCTTTTCCGAAGCGCGCTAAAAGCGGCCCTACAATCATGATGGATCCACGTAAACCACGACCATCGACTTTAAAAGCTTCCGTTTCTAAATACTCTAAATTAATCGCATCGGCCTGAAAAGAATAACTGCCTTTTGCTAACTTTTCAACTTTAACGCCCAGTTTTCCTAATAAAACAATAAGCTTATTGACATCAATAATATCGGGGATATTGTGAATCGTAATTTTATCGGGAGATAATATAACGGCACATAATATTTGAAGGGCTTCATTTTTGGCACCTTGTGGCTGAATGGCCCCTTTTAATTGGTGTCCGCCTTCAATTTTAAAAGTTTTCAATGTTGAGTGATTTTAATGAGTAGTTAGCGTTACGTTCTATTCTTTCTTCGTCCTAGTAACGTTTTCGATTTTTTTGATGGTTGTTGTTCTTTTTGGCTGGTTTCTTTTGAGAGGTAAATTTGCGTTGTACCTTAAGTAAACTAGACACTTCACTTAACGCTTCCTTGCTATTACGTAAGTCAATTTTTCCATCCGATAATTCAAAAAGATGTCCAAAAATAACCACATCTTCTACTGTATCTTTATTCCAATTTAGGAATGATTTTTTCATGTGATTGGCAATGGTATATTCCAAAGCTTCTTTCATTTCACCAGCTTCCCAAGTATTGGCTACATCAATCATGGTTTTGATGTTATTTCCGTAAAAACGATATTTCGGAAAGTTTTGAGGATACTTTAAAGGCGCTGGCTTTATGCTTAACATTTCCTCTGTTGGCTTCTCAAAAGGGGAATCTGCATCTAATTTTAAATCAGACATGATAAATAATTGATCCCAAAGTTTGTGTTGAAAATCAGGCACATCACGTAAGTGAGGTTGCATGTTTCCCATAACAGAAATAATAGCCTTTGCGAGGCGATTCCGTTCTTCTTTAGAGTCTTGAGCCACAGCATGGTTAATCATTTTCTGTAAATGTCTTCCATATTCAGGAATGATTAAGTGTTCTCGTTCTGTATTATATTCTAGTTGATCTGTTAACGCTGTCATGTAGGCGATCTTTGTTTTAAAAAATTAAGTGCTTGCAAAATACAAAAAAATAGTGTGAGTCTAATAGTATTTTAAAAGTTGATTAAAAGCAGTGAATTTACAGGGAAATAACGCCTTCAACTTGGCTTCCAACTTCTTTATATTTTACTATTACGTCCTCAGGGGTACGCATTACTACGTTAATTGAAACGCTGGTGTAATTCCCTTTTTTAGAAGGAATTGTATGGATTACCGCTCCCAGATTATCAAAAATAGACTCAATCGTTTTGATTTTTGAAAGGTCTGTTTTAACAATAAACTTATACAAATATTCAGAAGGCCATACGGAAGTGTCATATAGCTTTTCCTTTAAATTATTATAAAACGCTTCTGGGTTAGATGATTTATCCATTGTTTAACTCTAAGTCCGCAAATATACATTATATCTGATTTTTTATTTCCCTTTTAAATCACGAATTTTACAAGAATTAAACAAAACAACTTGAATACTCAAAAAATAGCATTGATTGGTGGTCCTAGTACAGGCAAAACAACTTTAATTAACGCCCTTAAGGCAAAAGGCTATTATTGTATGGAAGAAATTTCTAGGCAAATCACCCTCGAAGCACAAGAAAAAGGCATTGAGCAATTGTTTTTGGAAGATCCTTTATTATTTAGTGAACAACTCTTATTGGGACGTCAAAAACAGTTTTTAGATGCAGACAAACTTTCTGATAAATTGGTGTTTTTTGATCGTGGCCTCCCAGATGTTGTGGCGTATTTAGACTATTTAAAAAGCAGCTATCCAGAATCTTTTAAAACGATTTGCAATCAACACCAGTATGACAAGGTATTCATCTTAAAACCCTGGAAAGCAATTTATGAGCAAGACAATGAACGTTACGAAACATTTGAACAAGCCCTTATCATTCATGACTTTCTAGTTAAATCTTATACGGAACACGGATATACCATTATTGACACTCCTTTTGGAACCATTGAAGAACGCATTGAATTTATTAAAAATCATTTAAATTCTCATGAATGAAGCATCCAATTGAATTATTGGAACACTATTGGGGGTTTTCAGAATTTAAACCCCAGCAAGAAGCGATCATAGAAGCGGTTTTAGCGAATGAAGACTGTATTGCACTTCTACCAACGGGTGGTGGAAAATCGGTTTGTTTTCAAATACCGGCACTTATCAAAGACGGTATTTGTATTGTGGTATCGCCACTCATTGCATTGATGCAAGATCAAGTCAATACACTGAAAGCAAAAGGGATTAAAGCCATGGCCCTTACGAGTGGTTTTAGTTACGATGATATTGATCGAATGTTGGATAATTGTATTTATGGGAATTATAAATTTCTCTACTTGTCTCCCGAACGGCTGCAACAAGATTTAGTTCAAGAACGCATCAAACAAATGAATGTTAATCTAATTGCGGTCGACGAAGCGCATTGTATTAGTCAATGGGGACATGATTTTAGACCCGCTTATAGAGAGATTAAATCCCTCAGAACCTTACACCCTACTGTGAATGTCATTGGATTGACGGCCTCTGCAACGTCTAAAGTAGTCAACGATATTTGTACTCAATTGGATTGTATTGCCCCACAGATTTTGAAGACGTCGTTTTTACGCCCTAACTTGGCTTATTTGACCTTGGATTGTGAAGATAAATACTTCAAAACGGTTCAAATTTTAAAAAAATATTCGGGAGCTTCTATTATATATGTTCGAAACCGAAAAGCAACGCTTGAAATTTCAAACTATTTAAATAAAATTGGAGTTACAAGCGGCTACTATCACGGCGGGTTAAGTCCGAAAGAAAAAGACACCCAATTTGATCTTTGGACCACGAATCAAAATCAAGTCATGGTGGCTACCAATGCCTTTGGAATGGGAATTGATAAAGCAAATGTACAAACCGTGATTCATCATAATTTACCTGAAAGTTTAGAAAGCTATTACCAAGAAGCTGGACGAGCGGGACGAAATAATGAAAATGCATACGCTGTGATTCTTCGGAATACTTCGGATGAAACGGATTCTAAAAACCAATATATTAATGCTTTACCAGATATAAACTATTTAAAAACTATTTATAAGCGACTGTGTAATTATTTCCAGATTTCATACGGAGAAGGTGTAAATGCAGTTCATAGTTTTAACTTTAAATTATTTTGCAGCACCTATAAACTCCCTTCTGCATTGACTTATAATGCGCTCCGAATTCTAGATCGTACCAGTATTATTACGTTAGAAGAACGATTTAAAAACACGGCCTTTATTCAGATTAAAATTGGAAATACGGCCTTGTTCAATTACCTTGAAAAACATCCAAAACAAGCTCTAATTATTAAGGTTATTTTAAGAACGCATGAAGGGGTCTTTGAGCATTCAACAGAAATTTACACCCAGGTCATTGCTAAAAAAACAAACCTAACAGAAGCTCAAGTCATTGCAGAATTAACGGCTTTAAATACCGCTGAAATTGTGGCATTCGAATCTTCTAAAACCGATGCTCAAATTACGTTTATAGAACCGCGAGAAGACGATAAAACAATTCATAGAATTTCAAAAATTGTAACCCAACAACACGATTTAAAAAAAGCACAGCTTCAATCCGTATTTGATTATGTCAAAAATGATGGCCTTTGTAAAAGTCAAAAACTACTTTCATATTTTGAAGAAACAGATTCAAAAGCATGTGGGATTTGTTCGAGTTGTTTGGAACGTTCAAAAAACAATTCATTTTCTAAAAATGATACACAAACAATCTTAACTTTGCTAAAAAAAGATTCGCTCTCGTCTCGAAAACTTGAAACCTTAAGTTCATTTGGTCGTGACACATTAACCGCTATTTTAGCAAATCTTTTGGAAAGAGGGCTAATTGAAATTACAGAAAGAAATACATACCAACTCAAAACGTTATGAAAAAAGAAGACATCCGTATTGTATTTATGGGGACTCCAGAATTTGCAGTCACTATATTAGAGGGGCTTTTGAAACATAAATACACGATTGTAGGGGTTATCACTGCTCCTGATCGGCCTGCAGGAAGAGGTCAAAAACTTCATGAATCGGCCATCAAAGTGTTTTCTAAGTCTAAAGGGTTGACCATTTTACAGCCAACTAACTTAAAAGAAGATTCTTTTTTGAATGATTTAAAAAATTTAAAAGCCAATCTTCAAATTGTAGTGGCCTTTAGAATGCTCCCAAAAGTTGTGTGGCAAATGCCCGCTTTAGGAACCTTTAATTTACACGCTTCTTTACTCCCTGATTATCGTGGGGCTGCTCCCATAAATTGGGCGATTATCAACGGAGAAAATGAAACGGGTGCTACCACCTTTTTTATTGATGAAAAAATTGATACAGGTGCGGTTATTTTACAATCTAAAATTGACATTCATCCTACAGAAAATGCAGGAGAATTACATGATAAACTGATGCATTTAGGAAGTGAATTGGTCTTAAAAACCATCAAAACCATTGAAGATGGAACCGTAAAAACCACGACGCAACCTCTAAAAGAAACCAAAACGGCTTATAAGTTAAATAAGGAAAATTGTAAAGTGGATTGGAATACTACAATGGACGCGATTTATAACCAGGTTCGGGGACTCCATCCCTACCCTGCTGCATGGGGGCTTTTGTCCAATGGCGAGGCCCTTTTAAATGTTAAACTGTATGAGGTTGTGAAACATTCTGAACCACACGAATTTAAAGCTGGACACCTCATAATTTCTAAAAAAGCAATTAAGGTCGCCGTTAAGGGTGGATTTATTGAACTCATCAATTTTAAATTCCCTGGAAAACGACAAATGGATGCCGTCTCTTTTTTAAATGGGTTTACATTTGATGAAAATGCTAAAATGATTTAATAACTAGTACACATGACAAAAAACGACTTGATTGACCAAATGGCACTGAATGCAGGTATTTCTCGATCCGCTGCGAACAAAGCACTAGAAGCCTTGGTAACCGGCATAAGTGAGACTTTAATGGATGGTAAACGAATGAGTCTGCAAGGGTTTGGAAGTTGGTCTGTTTATGAAAGAACCGCTCGTAATGGAAGAAATCCGAGAACCAACGCCCCTATTTTCATCCCTTCTAAACAAGTGGTTCGGTTTAAACCAAGCAGCCAACTCACCAAAAAAATAAACCCATAGTCACTCTAAAATTTACGCGACAGGTGGTTAGACAAAATCTAAACGGTTCAAAAATATTAAACAATAAAATCCGAAGGTTCTGATTTTTTAATTAACTTTCGATAAAATAAATTTTTAGATTATGAAAAAATTAATTTCCTTAATTACTCTTAGTGTATTCGTCATAGCATGTAAATCTGAACCTAAAAAATCAGATTCAAAAACATCCAAAACAATAGAGAATATTGAAAACGCTCAAAAATCAAAAACACTTTCTATTAGCTTAAACCCAAAAAGTGACAGTAATGTCAGTGGGGTCGTTCTTTTTACCGAAACGAATGGCATGGTAAAAATGAATGCCAAAGTTTCAGGATTATCAGATGGCTTACACGCAATTCATATTCACCAAACGAGTGATTGTAGCTCTGTTGATGGGAAATCTGCTGGTGGCCATTGGAATCCCACCAACCAACCACATGGAAAATGGGGCGTTGAAACCGGGTACCACAAAGGGGATATTGGTAATTTTATGGTGAATTCAGAAACAGAAACGGTCGTTGAATTTAGTACTGATGAATGGTGTATTGGTTGTGGCGATCCCACTAAAGATATTCTTGGAAAAGGCGTCATTATCCATCAAGGAACCGATGATTATAGCTCCCAACCCTCTGGTGCTGCAGGAAGTAGAGTCAGTTGTGCAGGAATTATCGAGTAAGCAGCACAGAAATTGAATCTTTAGACTGATACTACCAATTCAGAAAATTATTTAAAATCAATTAAAGTTTTTTTTTAACTTTAAAGCTCATCATTTGACATCAATCCAGTTGATTAATACGTTTTAAAAATACTACCTTTGTTGCTATGGGATTAAATAATAACGATATTTTTAAAAAACTTAGAGTCGCTCATAAATTAAGAGACGATGATATTGTAAAAATTTGCGGTTTGAAAGACTTCAAAATCACTAAAAGTGAACTTAATGCAATTTTCAGAAATGAAAACCACGAAAAATACATGGAATGTGGTGATCAATTTTTGAGAAACTTCTTAGACGGTTTAATTATTCACTTAAGAGGACCTATGCCGCCAAAAGGGGCGAATACCACCCCGAAAAAATAAGAGCTATGAAAAAGTATTTTATAATCAGTTTACTTATAGGACTCTTTTTCAATTGTAATCACACAACAAATAAAAAAGCATCATTAGATTCAGACTATTTAAATACGCTGAACCAAAATCGAGAACTGAGATCCAAAAATCGTGTCAAATACTTAGAATTGACAGGATTATTTAAATTAGATTCTATTTCTAACTCCTTTGGAAAAGCAGCGTCAAATCAATTCGTTTTGAATATTGAATACTTACCTTCCTCTGTTGGTAGCATCCATTTATCAGAAAAAGGTCTTAAATTTCAAGCTGCAAAAAACATAAAAGTGTCCACTGAAACTGGCGATCAAATCGAAACTTTAGCCCTGCCAATTGATGCCTATGGAAATTCTGTACAACTAACTTACAAAGCCCTAAAATGGCAAGTCATCACCCGTTCTGGCTCACTGTATCTAAGAGTTTGGGATTCTAAAAACTCCGCTATAAAAGCGTTTAAGGGGTTTAAAAGTTCTGATGTAAATTCAGATTTTATTTTCGATGCTAACTTTAAATACTTTGAAACCGCTCAGCAAGAAACCGTCGCTTCAAAATTAGGGATCAAGGAGGTCACTAATTTTATTGGACAAGTTCATTTTACCTACAAAAAAAATAATTACACATTAGATGTTGGAAGTGAAGGCATCCTCATGGTTGCCGATTTAACCTCCGGAGAAACTACGTATGGCGGTGGACGTTATATGTATCTTGAGTTGCCCGATACAAATGGCAGCATTCGTTTAGATTTTAACTACCTATACAATCCTCCTTGTGCGTTCTCTGAATTCACGACTTGTTTATATCCACCTCGACAAAATCAATTACCATTCAAGATTGAAGCGGGAGAACTTCTTAAAAAAGATTTATAATTTTTAATAATAAGTGTAACAAATTAGTAAATTGAGATACTAATATTTCAACTAGATAACCAATTTGAAATCAGTAACAGAACAAAATTTTGTAACCCTTTTACAGGAACACCAGAACATTGTACATAAGATCTGTAGGATCTACACAAATGATTCTGATGCTCATAAAGATCTGTTTCAGGAAATTACAATTCAGTTATGGAAAGCGTTTCCTAAATTTAGAGGCGACTCAAAATTTAGTACTTGGATGTATCGCGTCGGATTAAATACGGCTATTACTTTATATCGAAAATCCTTACGACACGTACAAAGTCAACGGATCGAATCGGTGAAATATAAATTATCCTATGAAGAATATGATGATACCAAGGACGAACAACTGAAACTTATATATGGTGCCGTACGAAAACTAAACGATATCGATAAAGGAATTGTTTTCTTGTATTTAGAAAACAAAAATTATAAAGAAATTAGTGAAACACTAGGAATTAGCGAAGTCAATGCGCGTGTACGAATGAACCGTATTAAAACGAAATTAAAAACCCAGTTAAATTCTTAATTATGGATGAATTAGAACTACTAAAAAAAGATTGGGATAAGTCTTCTACGAACTATCCAACCCTAAATAATGAACAACTTTATAAATTAATTAATAAGAAATCGTCTTCGATCGTGAAGTGGATCTTTATTATTAGTCTTTTAGAATTTGTCGTATGGACCTTGATTTCATTTCTTTTTGACGGATCAGAGAGTTTAGAAAAAATGAAAAGCTATAATGTTGAACACATTTTTTATCCTCTGACTATTTTTGGATACTTGGTTTTATTTGTTTTTTTCTATTTGTTTTATAAAAACTACAAAAGTATTTCAGCAACAGACAATACAAAAATGTTGATGGAACAAATTTTAAAAACACGTAAAACAGTTAAGCAATACGTGATTTTCAATCTTGGGTTTATGTGTATTTCTATTGTTTTGGGAGTCTATATCGAACTGACAAACAACCCAGAAGTTCAAACGATGCTTACGAATATCAAATCTGAGGGCGCCAATAATATTTATATATTTTATTTAATAGTTGTGGGATTAAGTGTGCTCGCAATGGCCGTCATTGCAGCCGTTTTGATAGGGTTTTATTATCTGATTTATGGGCTTTTACTAAAGCGATTGAAATCGAACTACAAAGATTTGAAAGTGCTAGAAAAAGCATTCTAAAATTACCAGTTTCTTTTTTTATTAAGAGACTCCGTTTCTAAAAGGTCTTTTTGAGAAATAACCTTTAAGAATGAAGGATGTTGCTCGATAGCATACTCAATTTTTTCTACGATTTGATCGATTGATGTGTTCTCATAATCTATCTCCAAAGGGGCTTTAATTTCCATAGTTTGAAGAATATTTTTCTTCTTTACACGAATCCCCTTTTTGTCAAATGAACGTCGAAACCCATCAATTACAATCGGGACAACAATAGGCTTGTAGTGTTTAATAATATGAGCCGTTCCTTTTCGAATGGGCTTAAAAGGCGTTGTGGTTCCTTGTGGGAACGTAATAACCCACCCATCATTTAAGGCTTTATTAATATTAGAAATATCACTCATTTTAACTTGTCGATTGACATTTTCACCAGAAGCGCGCCAAGTACGTTCAATACTTATAGAACCCGCATACGCAAATATTTTTGGAAGTAATCCAGACTTCATCGTCTCCTTAGCAGCAACAAAATAAACATTCAATTTTGGATCCCACAAATAGCCTACATTTTTAATATTGTCATCGCGCCCACTCAGGGCTGCATTAAATACATGAAACATCGCCATCACATCTGCGAAATACGTTTGGTGATTAGAAATAAACAAAACGTTGTTATGAGGTAAATTTCGTAAAATATCAGACCCTTCTATTTGAAGCTCATTAAACCCTCGATAGCGTCGGTGACTTAATACACCTGCAAGACGAATGACCCATTTTTTGAGAAATAGATATTGACCGAAAATATTTTTTTTTAAAAGCCCCATAAAGATTGTTAAAATTGGTTTTGCAAACCTACGCTATTTTTTTAAAAATTTTATTTAACATCGTTTTAATTTCCATGAGCATCATGGCGGTAGCCCCCCAAACAATATGGTTGTTTAAATTAAATGCAGGAACCTCCGTAGAAGATCCAGAAGCTATTTCGACTTCTGAAGTTACTTCAAAGGAATCATTCAAAAAGTCTGTTAAGGACACTTCGAGAACAGCATCAACTTCTGAAGCCTGAAGTGTAAAACGAAGCAGATCCTTTGAAATTCCTAAAAAAGGAGACACCTGAAAATTACTTGGTGGAATATAAATAGAGGTTAATTCCCTTAAAACAGTGATTTTATTAGATGGAACGCCAATCTCTTCCCAAGTCTCACGCAAAGCGGTATCTTTCAAAGAAGCATCTTCGAGTTCTGGTTTCCCTCCAGGGAAGCCAATTTGGGCGGAGTGGACGCCTTTGTAGGATTTTCGTAATATTAAAACTAAAAGCGTATCTCCTTTGTTACTCGGGTAAAATAAGGCAAGTACAGCCGCTAATTTGGCCGTTTTACGATCTTCCTTGTACTGCTCCATTAATTTTTTTCGAAACCAAGGCGCCATTTTTAACTGCGCCTCCAAGCCCGGTAAACTCTGTTTATTTATTTCAGAAATCGCTTTTTCAAATGCTTTAAATCTCATATATTACAGTTCTGTAAACCAGTGGTCTCCATGCGAATATTAATTATTTTATTTTTAGGTAGTACACTATTTAGTTGTGAAGATAAGAAAACTAAAGTGAATAAAATAGATCCTAAAAAAAGTACCTCTACTCCTATCACAAAAGATGTTAATCCAGAAAAAAAAGAATCTGATTTTATTTTGAATGATAAAAATGTGATGGAATTTTTCTTAGAGTACGACAAAAAAAATTCAGAAACGACCGTAAGAATCACCACTGATTTTGGATTAATTGACATTCGATTGTTTGAAGCGACAAAGTTTCACCGCTCTAATTTTATTTACCTGACTAAAAAAAAATATTTTGACCAAACACAGTTTTACAGAGTCATCCCAAATTTTGTCATTCAAGGTGGCAATAGCGATGATCGACCTACCTTGCGAAAACGTCAAAAAATTGGGAAATACTTACTTCCAAATGATCATGACAAAGGCTTCAAACACAATCGTGGAATGGTGAGTATGCCAAGTAGTAGCATAGAAAACCCTTATAAACTAGCTTCTCCTTTTGAGTTTTTCATTGTACAACAGCAAGGAGGTGCCCATCATTTAGATGGCGATTATACCGTTTTTGGAACCGTTATAAACGGGATGGATGTGGTCGATAAAATCGCAGCCGTTCCAACAGACAGCTCGGACTGGCCGCTTCAAAATGTATTCATTCAGAAAGTAGAAATTTTGGAATAAACACTAATTATATTTTAAGTAAATTGTCAAACGATTCAAATCTATAAAACCGTATCTTATGAAAACACTACTATTTACCTCGTACTCCAAAGTACTTGTTTTGAGTCTCATCACACTTATGACAAGTTGTAAAGAAACTATGAAACCAGAACATAATTTATTATTACAAGAATGGAAAGGCCCGTATGGCGGCGTTCCAGCTTTTGATCAAATGAATGTTAGCGACATTCAAGCCGCCGTTGAAAAAGGCATGGAACTCAACCTTTCTGAGATCGAAGCGATTGCCAATTCAAGTGAAGCTGCAACTTTTGAAAACACCATCGCTGCGATGGAACGATCGGGAGCAGAATTGGACCGCGTTTTTTCGTATTACGGCATCATGAGTTCTAATATGTCTTCGCCAGAATTTAGAGATATACAAGCTATACTGGCTCCAAAGCTTTCTGAATTTTCGTCAAGCATCAGTCAAAACAAGGCGCTTTTCAATCGCATTAAATCGGTTTACGACGCCTCTTTAGAAACGCCCTTAGAAGCCGACCAACAACGGGTGGTCGAACTCACATATAAAGGATTTGAAATGCGTGGTGCAGAGTTAAATGCCGCAAAAAAAGAACGCTATGCGGCCATTGATAAAGAATTATCAACCCTTTACAATACATTTTCAGATAACGTGCTTCATGATGAAGAAAACTATGTGACCTTTTTGAAAGCCGATCAGTTGGACGGACTTTCAGATGGATTCATAAAATCGGCTGCGGCCATTGCTTCCGAAAAAGGAAAAGAAAACCTTTTTGCGATTACCAATACGCGATCTTCTATGGATCCCTTTTTGACGTATTCTACAAACAGAGCTTTAAGAAAACAGGTTTGGACTAATTATTACTCACGAGGCGACAATGGCGATGAATATGACAACAATAATCTCATTGCTCAAATTCTAAAATTACGTCGGGAACGCGTCGAAATATTAGGGTATAAAAATTATGCCGAATGGCGGTTACAAGACCGTATGGCAAAAACGCCCGAAAATGCATTGGCTTTAATGGAAGCCGTATGGCCAGCATCTATTGCCCGTGTTCATGAAGAAGTGGCCGATATGCAAGCGGTTGCCAATTCCAATGGAGATGCCATTACCATTGAACCTTGGGATTATCGATTTTATGCCGAAAAAGTTAGAGTTGCAAAATATGATCTTAACAGTGATGAAGTGAAACAATACCTTCAACTTGATAAACTTAGAGATGCCATGTTTTATGTGGCGGGCCGCTTATTTAATTATGAGTTTACGCCAGTGCCAGACGGAAGTGTACCCGTATTTCAAGAAGATGTAAAGGTTTGGGAAGTCACTGATAAAGATTCAGGAGTCCACATTGGACTTTGGTATTTAGATCCGTATGCACGTCAAGGAAAACGCTCTGGTGCCTGGGCAACCACCTATCGAAGTCATACGACCTTTGATGGTAAAAAAACAGTGTTAGCCTCTAACAATTCTAACTTTGTAAAACCCGCAGCTGGCGAAGCCTTATTAGTTTCTTGGGATGATGCAACTACCTTTTTTCATGAATTTGGACACGCCTTGCATTTCTTTTCCTCCAATGTGAAATATCCAACTTTAAATGGCGGTGTCAGAGATTATACAGAATTTCAGTCTCAATTGTTAGAACGCTGGTTATCGACCGATGAAGTCATCAATCAATTTTTGGTACATCACGAAACAGGGGCGGTCATTCCTCAAGAATTAGTTGCAAAAATCAAAAAAGCAGCGACTTTTAATCAAGGGTTTGATACCACCGAATATTTAGCGTCTGCCCTAATGGATATGAAGCTTCACCTTGCAGACCCTGAGAACATTGATATTGATGCGTTTGAAAAACAAACCTTGGCAGTGCTAAAAATGCCAACCGAACTTCCAATGCGCCATCGCACGCCGCATTTTGGACATGTATTTTCGGGGGAAGGTTATGCGACTGCCTATTATGGTTATATATGGGCGGATGTCCTGACAGCCGATGCTGCTGAAGCTTTTCAAGAAGCACCAGATGGATTTTATGATAAAGAGGTTGCTCAGCGTTTAGTGAAATATTTATTTGAACCCAGAAACTCTATGGACCCTGCCGAGGCCTATAAAATGTTTAGAGGACGAGATGCTAAGATTGAAGCTTTAATGCGTGACCGTGGGTTCCCTTTGAATTAAAGGATTTAAAATTAAAAAAAAGCGTATTCGATTGAATACGCTTTTTTTATGCTCAATATTTATTTGTTTTAAAATACAAGCAACTAATTGTCAGGTTATTAGAATGTAAATTGCTGTGGCTATTTTTGGGGATTTAAAAAATATGTCATACGTTTGAGTGATGAAGATCCCGAGTCTAAATCTTTGTAAGCAGCTTAGCCGAAGTTTAGATATTATTTTGATAGAATTATAGAACACTTAGAAAACTAGAGTGACACAATACACGCCAATTTGGGATGTATTGTGACACTCGACACTAAATATAAAGGAAATAAATACCACTATTGGTTTATATACACTAGTTGGTAGCCATTAGAACCGAGTAAACAGAGTAAATTCAAGACCATCCGACTTACGGAGTTAAACAAAAAAAGAATATAACTCTCTTAAAAAGTGAACATTGGATACCGAAAACGGTCGAAAACTAACCGCTCAAGACCTTATATGGAGCAAATAAATTTTTTATTATGAAATCAATAAGAAAATATTTAAAATCAATTTCATCATTGTTAGCATTTTTAGTTTTACTTGTAAGCTGTACTCAATACGACAGCTCCGTAGATGATGATTTAGCAATTAATCAAAGTAATGGAGAGGAATTATTTAAAGGAATATTTTTCGGGAATGGTCCAATTGCGTCAAAATTATCTAATTACGCAGATTATGAAAATTTAAAATCACAA
>Ga0209197_1000029_pt1 | contig 92581 bp, 71 predicted proteins | sample COGITO_mtgs_1105_4_FD_184802 | JGI IMG/M metagenome (GOLD analysis project Ga0209197, IMG submission 184802) | Pelagic marine microbial communities from North Sea - COGITO_mtgs_110512 (SPAdes) (version 2) | ecosystem: Environmental > Aquatic > Marine > Epipelagic ... | reverse complement strand
GGTTCTCTAAAAGCTTTAACCTTTTCACATATTTCTCGTTTTTACGTTGTAAAAAACTTCGATAGCTAATAAAAATAAACAAGAAAGATAAAATATAAATTATTTTTGCAGTATTACTTATATACCAAGGATACAATATATGAAAAGGAATTTCTATATTTTGGGACATACTATCCTCTTTTGATGCTCTTAATTGTAAAACATAATCTCCAGCGGTTAATCCTGGAAAGTTAATTTCAGAATCATAAATCCAAGGAGACCAAAAATCTTCTAACCCTTCTAATTTATATTGAAATTGTTTAGAGTTACTTAGAGGTACATTAGACAACGCAATTTTTATTTTTAAGTAATTGTAACTATTAGGTATTTTAAACTCACTGTTACCAGTGATAGGTCCAATAATAGTATCTGTAGCACTTATAAATTTTAATGATTTAATTGTTAAAGAAGACTTCACTGGTTTCTTTATTTTTGAATTAAATTCATGAAAAATAATTCCATTATCTATTCCTATGGCAAAAGTATTCTTATTTATTTTTTTAAACTTATTAAAATCATTTAAGTGCTTACTCCAGAAAGTATAAAAAGGTTCTGTAGTATTTTTAAAAAGATTACCACTTCTTATAAGATATCCAAATAAATTGGGTGTAGCATACCAAAAAACATTATCATCTTGATGAATATAATTGATATTGTTTATCCCTTTAAAAATCTCGGCAGGATACTTTGCTTTAATGAATGAGTTCTCTAAAGCATCGAAATAAAAGAATCCTTTTGGATTGTAAAAAACCAAGCTTCCATTAATTTTACATAAATATGCATACGTTTCTACATTAGGTGTTTCTACACCGTAAAACTCTATTTCTTTCAGATTAAGACCATCCAATGATAATTTTAATCTATAATATCCTTTTGATGGATGTGCAACCCATAACTGTCCATATTGATCAAATTCTATAAAACGAGAAGATTCAGCAAACGCATCAAACTTTTTAAGAAACTTCCATTGATTATTTGTTTTTTGAAAAACAGCGATTCCAGAATAAAATCCAACATATAAAATATTACTTATTTTTGGATGTTTTTTAAAGACCCAACCACCACCTTCTGAGTGAATTGTTTTTAAAAAGTTGTTTTCCATAACAGAAACCCCTTTATGACCGCCTACCATAATTTGGCCGTCAATTTCATCAATGTGCCAGATTTGTTGTGTATTATTATTAATTAATTTAGGTTCAGAAAGTGGTTTATTTATATTTTTAGCAAATAGCCCTTGATTGGTACCCAAATATAAAAGTGAATCTTTTAATAAACTTGTGTAAACAGTACCAAAATTACTTTTTGTATCTAATAAATATTTTGTGCTACTGTTTACCTCTACATAACTAATTCCAGATTCTGTACCTACCCAAACATTATTATTACTATCTTTAAATACATTACGAGTAGCGTTATTTTCTAATCCATTACTTTTATTAAAATGAGCAATTTTCTTTCCCTTATTTGAAATAATATAAAATCCGTTTCTTAAAGTACCTGCAATAAATTTATCTTTAGTATATGCTTCTACATCTGTAATTATAAATTTTTCAATTTCATGGTTAACTTCCCAATCCTTTTTTACTAAAACTCCATCTTTAGAAGTCCAAAACCCTTTATTTTTTGTCACAATTAAAAGACTCTCATTCTTTTCTTCAAAAACACCAATAACCTCAATATCTACGGTTTCCGTTCCTTTAACTATTTTTTTTTCAAAATTAATTAATTCAAATAATCCAATTGAAACATCTTGCACAAATGCTCTTTTATTTGAAAGGTAAAGACCACTAAATCCCTTAAAAGCTTGTATACTGGTTAGTTTTTCACTTAACGGGTTGTATATATAAATACGCCAAAAAGATTGAAACAAAATCTTTCCATCCATCTCTATAATATTAGAAAAAGTAGGTAATAATTGTTCTGTCTTAGTTGGGTATTTAAAAAATAAACTTTTATATTCTAAAATACCTTTCTTATTTTTAGACCATAATCCAAATCCACCATGACCAGAAGTATAAATATGTTGGTCATCTATATACAAAACAGCTCTAAGATCTGTTTGTTCTTTAATGCTATAGTTTGTAAATCTAAAACCGTCAAATTCGACTAAAGAACCAGCAGTTGCAAAATACATTTCTCCATTTATATTTTGAGAAGTATCAAATATTTTTATTTTTTTTTGAGGAAAATTTTTAATAAAAGGCGTTCCTGGTAAATTAGAAAACTGACCTAAAATGCTTGTTGCAAAAGATAAAAAAAAGATAAATGCTAGTTTTCTAAACATTTTATAGTGTTCTATTTTTAGTAACTATTTTTATTCGCTTTAATCATCAAAGATATGAAAAGACAATTATACTTAAAAACTTAGATTACTTTTGATTCTCTATTTTTTCCGAGAAGCTCTTTATTAATTTAAATTGATTTCTAGCCCTGTCTAAATTGTGTTCTGGATAGTTTACTTTATAATAGACATCATTATTAAAATAATCTGTTAAAAAACGAAGCGCCATTATAAAAATCATTGTTTTTGCTCCTAAAGACAAATACTTTATACTTATAGGAAATAAAGTATCCTTTGTCTTCTCTAAAAATCCTTTTTCATAGGCTTCATAATATGCTAAATTGAATTCAACTTTAGATAAATCTTTTTCATCTTCCGCAGCAGTATTACAAATTGTTCTTATAGCATCTCCAAAATCATAATGAATAATTCCTGGCATTACGGTGTCTGTGTCTATCATGCAAATACCTTTATTATCGTTATCAAAAAGTGAATTCGATATCTTGGTGTCATTATGAGTAACCCTTACAGGAATTACTTTTGCTTCTTTTAGTTCTTGTAGAATATGCATTTCAGTCTTTAAATCTGAAACTATTTTTTTATAATTAATTGCTTTCTCTAAACGCTCTTTTGACGCAATTTGTAAAGAAGATTCATATTCTTTATAGCGAAAAGACATGTCATGAAAATTAGGAATTACATCTATTAATTGGCTACTCTCAAAATCTGATGTTGCATTTAAAAAGGCGCCTAAAAGCTTACCTCCTTCATAAGCAATTTCTTTATCCACTACAATGTTGTGTGTTATGCTATTCGCTATAAAAATCATAACATTCCAAAAATCTCCATTTTCTTTATGATAGTAAAAATTTGTCTTCTTAGTTTTCACAAAACTTAAGACCTTTTTATTTAAATCTTCCTCCGAGAGATTACCGTATTTACTTCTTATATGGTTACTTATTAAAATTTTATTATTTACTAATCCTGGTACGTCTTTAAAAATATTATGATTAATCCTTTGAAGAATATAGTTCTTAGTTCCAGATGTTTTTACTAAAAAAGTATCATTTATGTGTCCAGAATTTAATTCTGTGTGACTTATATAATCCGATTTATGATCGAACTTATTAAAAATAAATTTTAAAGTTTCTGCATTCATTTTAATTCCACAATTTTATTGGATATAGACCCTTATCTTTCAATTTACAAATCTCTTTTTTTACTGTTTCTTTGTCTTCACTGTATGTCATACCAAACCATTTTGAATCTGACTCTAGCACTTTTGTGGTAGCTTTTTTAGCTATTAACATTTTATTTACAAAAGTAGGTAAGTAAAATTCTGCTTTTAAGTTTTCTTTATTTTCCTCTAAAAATTCTAAGAAAAAAGCGTTCCCAAACTCAAAACATTTAGGCGTAAAACCCCAAAAATTCATAGACACCGTAGTTTCTTCATTTATAGAAATCATTTTACCAGTCTCATCTTCACTTTTTAAAACGTTATCAATTGATTCTATTCTAACCCTTTCTACAACCTCTGTTAAAAAACCTTTTTCATTCACTTTACATTCTCCTCTTGAAACATAACCATAGTTTGAAACAGTGTTCTTTAGGAGATATGTAACCAAACTAAAATTAGAACTGTTTTTATCTGTATTTCTTAACTGTATTGCCATTACATCAAATGCCTGTCTGCCATAAAAATCATCTGCATTTATAATGGCAAAGTTTTCTTTTACAATATCTTTTATCATTAATAAAGCGTGACCTGTTCCCCAAGGTTTTATTCTTTTTGGGTTTAAAAACTTACGAGGTACATTTTCTATTTCTTGAAAGACGTAATCTATTTTTACTTTTCCAGCTAATTTTTTATTAAAAAGAGCTTTGAACTCTTTTTCAAAACTTTTTCTAATAATAAAAACCACTTTACCAAAGCCGGCTTGAAGCGCATCATAAAGAGAAAAATCAATTATAGTATCTCCTTCCGGGTTGAATGAATCCATTTGCTTTAATCCGCCATAACGGCTCCCCATTCCTGCAGCTAAAATTACTAATGTTGGTTTCGTGTTACACATCTATAATTAATTTTTATGTGAGCTTTATCGCATTAATTAATAACTTTTAATTTTTTTCCAACCTTAATAAATGCGTTTACAGCTTTGTCTATATGTTCATTTGTATGTGCTGCAGATAATTGCACTCTAATTCTTGCTTTGTCTTTTGGCACAACCGGAAAGAAAAAACCAATTACATAAATGCCTTCCTCTAATAATAGATTTGCCATAACTTGAGACAGTTTAGCATCAAACAACATTACTGGCACAATTGCAGCATCTGCGCCTACTAAATCAAAACCAGCTGCTTCCATTTTTGTTCTAAAAAGAGTGGTATTCTCTTCTAACTTATCGCGTAAAGAAGTATCATTTTCTATCATTTCAAAAACCTTTAATGAGGCTCCAACTATCGTTGGCGCTAAAGAATTTGAAAACAGATATGGTCTAGAGCGTTGACGTAATATTTCTATAATTTCTTTTTTACCTGTTGTAAAACCTCCCATTGCTCCACCTAAAGCTTTTCCCAATGTTCCAGTAATAATATCTACCCTGCCAAGTACATTTTTTAACTCTATAGTTCCACGTCCTGTTTTACCAATAAAGCCAGAAGCATGGCATTCATCTACCATTACTAAAGCATCATATTTATCTGCTAAATCGCATATTTTATCTAATTTGGCAACCACGCCATCCATAGAAAACACGCCGTCTGTAACAATAATTTTAAAGCGAGGATTTTCTTTATTAGCCGCAATTAACTGCACTTCTAAATCTTCCATATTATTGTTTGCATATCTATATCTAGCAGCTTTGCATAAACGTACTCCATCTATAATAGATGCATGGTTTAGTGAATCTGAAATAATAGCATCTTCCTTAGACAATAATGGTTCAAAAACACCTCCATTGGCGTCAAAAGCCGCTGCGTATAGAATAGTATCTTCACAATGAAAGAATTCTGCTATTTTTACTTCTAAACTTTTATGAATATCTTGGGTACCACAAATAAAACGGACAGAAGACATTCCAAAACCATGGGAATCTAATGTGTCTTTTGCTGCTTGCACAACCTCTTTATTGTTAGATAAACCTAAGTAGTTATTGGAACAAAAATTAATAACTTCCTCTCCAGTAGAAACTTTAATAACAGCATCTTGTGATGATGTTATAATGCGTTCTTCCTTAAATAAGCCATTGCTTTTTATGCTTTGTATTTCTTGTTGTAGATGCTCTTTAATTCTTCCGTACATATGTATTCTTTTAAACTATTGTTGCTTTAAATTTTTTCTTTAATTCTTTTATCATAACGTTAGTCATAGATTCTAAATCAAATTTAGGTTTCCAATTCCAATCATTTATTGCTGAACTATCATCAATACTATTCGGCCAAGAATCTGCTATGTCTTGTCTAAAGTCTGGCTTGTAAGTTATTTTAAAGTCTGGATATACCCGTTTTATAGCGTTATAAAGTTCTTCTGGGGTACAAGTAAAACCGGCTAAATTATAAGATGTCCTTACCTTTATATTTTTGGCGGGAGCATCCATTAATTCTATAGTTGCTCTTATAGCGTCATCTATAAAAATTAGAGGTAATTGCGTTGAAGCCTTTAAAAAACAGTTAAACACTTCTTTTTCTCTAATAGCTTTGTGAAAAATATCTACCGCATAATCTGTTGTTCCGCCGCCTGGTAAAGATTGATACCCTACAACCCCTGGATATCTTATTGAGCGAATATCTAGACCATACTTGCTCCAATAATAATTTACCCAATTCTCTCCTGAAGCTTTACTAATGCCATAAACCGTTAACGGCGTAAGGTTTGGTGATTGCGGTGTATTGTCCATTTCTATATTACCACCAAACACAGCAATAGAACTTGGATAAAATATTTTATCTATTTTACATAATCTTGAAACCTCTAATACATTAAATAAACACCCCATATTTATATCCCATGTTTTTAGGGGAGCTTCTTCTCCCTTCGCAGATAAAATTGCAACGAGATGGTATATTTGAGTAATTTCATTCTTTAATACACAGTTCTTTAGAGCGTCAAAATTTGTAACATCTAAAACTTTAAAACAGCCCTCAAAACTTGAATTTAGCTTTAAATCTGATGCAATTACATTGTCAAAACCATGTTTCTCTTGTAGTTGCTTTGTCAAAACAGTGCCCAACTGCCCACCAGCACCAGTAATTAAAATTTTATCCGTTCTCATTCTTGAATAATTTTATGAATGCTTTATTATTTTTTTGATATTTTTTTACAGTTCGTACGAATTCTTAAAATATAAACAACTATCTGCCAAATACTTGTTTTATTCTCCTAGCTAAAAAATGACTCTTTATTCTTTAGTAATAGATTTTCTAGTACTGTTTAATCCGTCAATATTTAAGGCACTACTAATATAGGAGTTATTCATTTCTAAAACGAAAATATCTTGTGTTGGATTAAAATATCCTTTGAAAGAATTTAAAGGCGCTTACCCTTTAAGGCTTATCTTATTATGATTTCTTTTAACTATTTTTAAAATTACAATGGCTCATCATTTTACATAAAATAAAAATACTTTAAATATTAAAGTACCAAATTCTTATATCTTTGCAGTAATTAAATACACAAATAAATGAATATTGAAGATCTAGTTGGACAATTTCAAATACTTGGTAGCAATCAAGATGAAGCTAAAAAAACATACAAAGGAACGCTAGATTTAAATTTAGATGAGAAAAACAGAATTGTCGCAAAGTGGATGATAAATAAAAGTCAGGAACAATTTGGAACTGGTTTTTTTAGAGATAATATTTTAGTACTTAACTTTAACTATCAAGGTGATGAAAATAGTATCTATAAAGGTGTTGCGGTCTATCGATGTATTTCTAAAGATATTTTAGACGGTTTTTGGTCTGAAAAATATGGTAATCCGCTATATTTAGGTGAAGAGCGTTGTTTTAGAATAAAAGAAAAGATACTTTTAAATTAAAAATATATTTATAATTTCTTTACGTTATCTTTTATTTTTTTAGACTTGCTTGAGTTTTTTAAAGATTTAGATTTCTTTTTCTCCGGCATTTTTCCCTTAATTCTATCTTTTTCAACATTAACGTCTACCATAAAGTCTGAATTGAACGTATATTCTTTTGCTAATTTAATAAAGGTTAAGGCTTTTTCATAATCCTTTAGTTGCTCATATAAATTTGCTTTCTTTAAATATAAAAGGGCTTTATCAGATCCTTTTACAGTCAATCCAAAATCAATAAACTCTTCTACTTCTTTATAATCTTCATTCCATAAAAGCGTGTTAATATAAGGTGTATATACCTCAAAAGCTCGAATATCTTCTGCTAAGGCTGATTTAAAGTAACCAATAGCTTCTTCGTATTTATAAAGCTTTTCAGCATACATTCTGCCCATTAAAGTTAAGGCCATTGTATTCTTATCATCAGCAGATAAGGCATAATTTAACGCCTCCATAACTTCTTCTAAATCGTATGGATAGTTTTCTAGTGCTTTAAATATGTAGTTATTTGTTAATGTTCCCATACTCCTATATTTTATGCTTTAACCTCTAATACTGCAAAAATACTTCTTCTAACGCTTTAAAATGAATATTTCTATTATTATTTCTTAATATTTAATAATGCTTTTTTAAGATTTACTTCTGGTTTCTTGCAAGTACCGTTTACACAAACATAAATAAATGTTTCATCCTCGTTAAATTTATAGTTTAACAATGGTACTGTATTATTTTCTTCTGAAGTTCCTGCGATTAAAATATTAGGACTATAGTTTTTAATTAAACTTTTATTTATTTCTAAAGCTTCATTACCAGCTACCACAACCTCATAAAAAGGTTTTGTAAAATTGGTCATTAGATGGAGCCAATTACTATAGTTACCTGGACTTATTTTAACATCTTCCTTTATATTGTTTAGCATTTGCTCTGCAGTCTTTAAGTACTTATTATTGCTATAATAATGCCCTAATTTAAATAAGCTATTAGCTATTAATGAGTTTGATGCTGGTATCACTCCGTCAATTACCTCATATTTTCTAGCAATTAAATTTTCGTCTTTTTTAGAGGTAAAATGAAACATTCCATTCTTCTCATTAAAAAAATTGGCAAATAAATACTGCATTAATTCTTTCGAAGTGGTCAACCATTTTTCATCTAAGGTAACTTCATATAAAGAAATATAGGCTTGTATTATTGTTGCATAATCTTCTGAATATGCGTTAATAGTACTCAATCCGTTTTTAAAATTCCGATTCAAACCTCCGTCTCTTCTTCGTTGTTTTTCGATTATAAAATTAGCGTTTTTAAGAGCCATTTCTAAATATTCTAAGTTTCCAAAAGCACGGTAAGCATCTACATAACCTTGTATCATTAATGCATTCCATGATGTAAGTACTTTATCATCTAAATTGGGCTTACTTCTTTTATTTCTTGCAGTTTTTAAAGTTTTTTTCCAAGTATTAATTTTATCATTTAAAGCAAATAGTGATAGTTTATGTTTTGCAGCAAATGCTGTTTTTGATGAATTTCTTATCAAAACATACTTATCCTTTTCCCAAAAACCGTAACTATTAATATTATAAAAGTCTTTAAAAAGTTCAAAATCGCTTCCTAAAATTAATTGCAGCTCTGGTTCCGTCCACTCATAAAAGGCTCCTTCCACCTTTTCTCCTAATTTATTTTTGCTATCTGCGTCTAATGATGCGTAAAATGCTCCATTCTCGGCTGTTAGTTCCTCTTTTATAAAATTTAAAGATGCTATAACAACCTCTTTATATAAATCGTTTTTGTTAACTATATATGCTTTTGCGTATATACTTACCAATTGGGCGTTGTCATATAACATTTTCTCAAAATGGGGAATGTGCCATTTTTCATCTACAGCATATCTCGAAAATCCTCCGGTAATCGGATCATAAATACCACCATAGGCAATTTTTGTTAATGTATTGTTTAGGTATGCCGCTACTTTTGTATCCTTAAACTGATACCCATATCTTAGTAAGAAGTCTAAAGAATTTGGCATTGGAAACTTAGGAGCACCTTTAAATCCACCATATAGCGTGTCTATTTGGGTTTTCCAAAGATCCACCGCTTCTACAATGTCTTTTCCTACAAAATTTGGCGTTTTTTTATTTAGAGTTATTAACTGAGATTCTTGAATTCCTTTGGTTAGATTTTCTGCAAATGCAATTGCTTTCTCTGGAGAATCTTTATATAATTTAGAAATACTAATTAATACTTTAGACCATTGCTCTTTCGTAAAATAGGTGCCACCAAAAATAGGCCGTCCATCGGGAAGTGCAATACAGTTTAAAGGCCAGCCACCACTGCCTGTCAAGAGTTGCACAGCATTCATATATACTTTATCTACATCTGGTCTTTCTTCTCTATCTACTTTAATGCTAATAAAATTAGCATTCATAATTTTAGCAATAGAATCGTTTTCAAAACTCTCTTCTTCCATTACATGACACCAGTGACAAGCAGAATAACCCACTGAAATAACAAGTAACTTATTCTCTTTCTTTGCTAGTGCCAACGTTTCAGAATTCCAAGCTTTCCAGTTTACTGGGTTAAAGGCATGCTGCAATAAATAAGGGCTTGTTTCATGTATTAAAGCATTACTTGCCTTAGAACTTCCCATTTCTTTATTAGAACAACCTGCAATAAGCCAAAAGCAAAATAAAAAAGAAAAAGATTTTAGAATAGTTTTCAATTGGATTATATTTTTAAAAAATAAAGATATTAAATTACTTTGATGTTATTAAATAAAATAAAGTATAAAGCAAAAAAAACACTCAAAAATTAATTTGAGCGTTTTTAAAAATTTAAAAGTTGATTTCGCTTACTCTTTTACGAATTTCATTGAACCGATAACATTATTCGATGTATACTTCAATATATAAACACCAGTACTTAGGCTAGAAACGTCTAAACTACTAGTCTTTGCATTCACAGAAAAAGATTTTACCTTTCTTCCTAAAATATTATATATAGAAGCCTTATCTATCTTATTTTCTGCAGAAATCTTTAATTCATTTTTTGCTGGGTTTGGAGACAAACTAACATTTAACAAGTTGTTTTTATCTATACTTGCAGTTGCTTCTTTATAAAAATATAAATTATCGAAATAAAAATCTTTACCAGCTGCTGCATCAAGAACAAGTTGAAATACAGTTGTTCTATTGTTTGATAAATTTCCAAAATCATCTAAGTCAATATTTATAGTATTCCATTGATTTGGAACTAATGTAAATGGCTTACTTCCTGAAAGAGCAGCACCTGCACCTTCTAGTTTAATGATAAGAAACGTTGATGTGGCTGACCATATATCTAAATGAAAGAATTTATAATCAGATAAATCTGTTTGCGTCATAGCGCTAAAACCAACATTTAAGTCTGTTATATATCTAATATTATCAGTTGTACCATCTAGAACTATTTCAGTAGAAGATGCAAAATTAGAACCAGAATTCATCCAATTTGAATTATTAAAGTTAATTTTAATGTCTGTATTTGAATATGCATCACTATACAAATATAGTACATCCTTCTCTTCTGCAGTAGGAGCTATTGCAGAATTCGGTGGTACAGGAGTTTCACAGACTGTTACACATCTACCACCACAATCAATCCCTAATTCATCACCATTTTTAAAACCATCTGAACAATCTCCAGAACCGTAAGAAATATTATCTACATATATTGTGTGTTCAACTGTTCTTGCACCATAACTTGGCAAAATAATTATTTGGTCAATATCTTGCCCTAAACCTATATAAGCACTTGCATCAAATAATAATTCTGTCCACTCGTTAGCAACTGCATTGTTCAATGAAATTAATTCCCCTATAGACGCATTACCTGTTCCCGCAAATTTTATTCTTACTTGAGCTGCAAAGTCCTTTTGATAAACCATCATTTTAACAAAGGTATTTGTTTGATCTAATCTGAATGGCGCAATATCTGCTGGTGATACTGAAGGGATTCCCGCTGGATGCCCAGATTCTATACCTATAGCTCCCCAAGCTTCAGTTGTAGCTCCACCTTTAATTTCAATAACATTTGCAGAAGTGTTAATTGTACCTGAAACAGGGTTGGCTATTACCGCTACAGATACAGTAGTAATATCTGGCTCGAATACTTTCCATGACCAATCAGCGCCCGTTGTTGAAGTTTCAAAATCAATTGTAGTTTGAGAGTATCCATAAAAGATACTAAAAAGAGCTAATGATAATAATGTAATTTTTTTCATCCTAAAATTATTTTAGTTAAAATGTTATAAAATAAATACCTTGTTTCAATTTGCAATTTAATGAATATATATTATTACATTAAGGTTAAACACCAATACAAAAAACATACATCATAAAGAAATAGAAATATTTTTGAATATTATTAGCAAAAAAACAAGTAATATTTGTAATAAAAAAAGCTAGATAAATTCCTTTGATGTTATTAAATTAAATAGAATATAAAGCATAAAAAAACGCTCAAAATAAATTTGAGCGTTTAATTTTGATAAAATAAAAACTATATTTATTTTTTGATAAATTTAGCTGTACCAATTTTATCATTCGCATTATATTTAACTATATAAATACCCGAAGCTAAATTAGAAATATCTAAAGAAACTTTAGTGTCATTTACATTTACACTCATAACATTTTTACCTAATATGTTATAAATTTCAGCGTTCTGAATAGTTTCTGTAGCCGAAATATTTAATCTATTAGAAGCTGGGTTTGGATACATTGAAAAACCTAATAGAACGTTACTTTCTACACCCGCTGTTGCAGCCTCACCATAAGAAAGATCATCTATATAAGCTTTAACAACTTCAGTATTACCTTCACCATTAAACTGTACAACTATTCTTGAGAAATTTGTAGCCGCACTGTGTGCTGAAAAATCAAAAGTAAGCTCTTGCCAAACATCATATTCATATGCAACAGTAACTGCCTGTTGGCCTACCCAAGGAGTAGCAGAAGAATGATCTTGTAACTTTAAAGCTAAAGTCTTAGCACTTGTTACAGCAACATCAGGTGTAGGTACAAAAACCTTTAATGTAAATACATTCTTTGTAGTTAAATCATATTTAATTGAAGTATCTGTACTCAAATCAAAATTGATATTTGCATACTCTGTTCCAGTATCACTGTATTCTAAAACAGTAGCAGAAGTATTAATTCCGGTTGAAGATGGGTTTGCAAAAGCAATGTCCATTCCTGTACCTGTATCAGCAGCCCAAGTAATGTTTCCATTCCCTTCGAAATCATCCATAGGATCTATAACTGATACTGCAGCCTCACCATAAGAAAGATCATCTATATAAGCTTTAACAACTTCAGTATTACCTTCACCATTAAACTGTACAACTATTCTTGAGAAATTTGTAGCCGCACTGTGTGCTGAAAAATCAAAAGTAAGCTCTTGCCAAACATCATATTCATATGCAACAGTAACTGCCTGTTGGCCTACCCAAGGAGTAGCAGAAGAATGATCTTGTAACTTTAAAGCTAAAGTCTTAGCACTTGTTACAGCAACATCAGGTGTAGGTACAAAAACCTTTAATGTAAATACATTCTTTGTAGTTAAATCATATTTAATTGAAGTATCTGTACTCAAATCAAAATTGATATTTGCATACTCTGTTCCAGTATCACTGTATTCTAAAACAGTAGCAGAAGTATTAATTCCGGTTGAAGATGGGTTTGCAAAAGCAATGTCCATTCCTGTACCTGTATCAGCAGCCCAAGTAATGTTTCCATTCCCTTCGAAATCATCCATAGGATCTATAACTGCTGCTGCAGTATTATTAACAAAAGATAAATCATCATAATAAACTGTTGCACTACCATACGCTCTTAACTCAAAATAAAGCTTAGTCACCTCTGCTGGCGCAATAACAGTAACTTCGTATTTAGTCCAAGCACCACCATTATTATCTAAATAACCATTACTTGGCCCTCTTAATGAAGCATCTGTATCAGCATCATTTACACTATCTCCTGCAGCGTTTTTCCAATAAGACCAAATTCTAGCATCAGTATCGTCACCACCAGTGACTTTGTACCAAAGAGTCATAGTATAACTATTTCCTGCGATAACACCTTCAATGGTTTGAGCTAATTTTTTTGTTCCACCTACGTGCTTAGCAGAGAAGGAACCTCCATGTATTTCTGTAGACTCCTTAGTAATATTTTCTACCTTGGTCCAACTAGTTGGAGTTGTGTCATCATCCCAATTTTCGAAGTCTCCATTTAAAAGCATTTCTTGCCCAAAGGACAAATTGCTAAAGTAAAATACTAATAGTAATGTAAAAATGTAATTTTTTTTCATGTTAATGATAATTTAGATTAGTGTTTTTTATTAGATTTTCGAAAGTTTAGAAAATCCAATAAATTTTCTTGTAATCTACATCTATGTATTCCTATATTGATAAAAAATACCACAACAAAAAACATACATCACAAAAAAAAAATACAATTACTACGAAAAATACAAAAAACAACCGATTTTGTAAGGTTTACTAATTTATAGTTTCTTGAAAAATAACAAAATGTATTGGTAATGTTGTAATAATATAACACTCCTCAACATCTTTAAGAAAAGGATTTTTATTTTATATTAAAGAAAGAAGAAAAAAAAAGATCTTTAATTACTAAAAAGTAAATTTACTCATCATTAGCTATATTACTAAATCATTATCATTTAGAATAAATGAAAGTTTTTGTCTTCCTAATCTTATTACAATAAGAAAAAGAATATATTTTAAGAAATAATATTAATTTGTACGTTTTAGAAAGGAAACTATTATTAAAATTTTGCTTTTAAAATAAATATCATACTAAAAATAATAAAAAGAGATCTCAATATATTGAAATCTCTTCTTTTAATAGTAAAATATATTATTTTTCTTTGAATCGTTAAATAAATTAGAGCAAACTAAAAGAGTTCTCAGTTTATATGTTAAGAATAAACCTTAAAAAAACATTACTCTTTTAAAGTATTTCTTTCCGCTAGCGCAGCACTTACTTCGCGTGCTTTGTCTTCAGTTAGGTCATAGTCGCGCATAATGTAAATTGCTAATAACGTTCCAGCAATAGGTAATCCCGAATAAAATAAACGAAGTCCTGTTATAGCGCCATCTGGTTGCGTTGCCGCACCAGGATCAAAACCTACAAAGCCCATAATTACACCTGTTAATAGACCTGCAATTGCAAACCCAAATTTTACCATCCACCAATAAATGGCACCAAAGGTTCCTTCTCTTCTTTTTCCTGTATTCAATTCATCTAAATCTATAACATCGGAAGTCATAGACATCATAAGTGTAAATAATCCTCCAATCCCAAATGAAAAGAATGGTAAAGCGATTAAGAATAAATACGGTTTTCCTGGAATAAATAAAAACCAAAATAGAATATAACCAATTATTGAAATGGATTGAGAAACTAAAAAAGCTTTCTTTTTACCCATTTTTTTAGACATCTTAGCAATAACAGGAATCACAGCAAACGTTGTAATTAATGCACCTATACAACCATTTAAAGTTGGCCACAGACCTGCTGCCTCAGAGTCTCCATTAAACATATAATATACAATTATAAAAAATGAAAATCCTGCAATTGTATTAAAAGCATTAAAAATTAAGAACGTAGCATAACATAATTTTTTAAATTGTGGTATTTTAAAAGCTTCCTTAAAGCCATCACGAATAAACCTTAAACTATTTCCAATATTCTTCGTATTTAAAGGCTCATAATCTTCTTCTAATGTAGATTTACTTTTTATAAATAAAGCAGGTACCATTGCTAACACCATGCAGATAACACCAACCCAAGCTGCTAAAGATCTTGTTGCTACTTCTCCTGATGCAAACCAATCTGGGTCATACATAATTACCCAAAACCACGGTGCAATTATCCAGGCCCATTGTCCAATCCATTGTGAAACAGCCATAATATTTGTACGTTCATGAAAATCATCACTCATTTCATATCCCATAGCAACGTAAGGAACACTAAAGATTGTCATTCCAAAATAGAAAATTAGTGAGAAAAACAGAAAGTAATAGAAATTATATTCTAAACCATTGTCTTTGTAAAGCTGCCACATAATAATAAAGGTGATTCCCATTATTAAAGCACCAATAAATACATACTGCCTTCTTCTGCCCCAGCGTGATTTTGTGTTGTCTGAAATAAAGCCCATAATAGGATCTGTTATTGCATCAAACAATCTTGGTGCAAAATATAAAACGGCCCACATGGTTGTTGAAAACCCAAGATCTTCTACCAAAACAACAAAAAATATTCCCATTGCTGCCGGAAACATTTGGTTGGCTAGCATTCCTAAACCAAATGCTACTTTTTGACCAAAATGTACTTTCTTTGTATTTGACATTTAATTAATTTTTTGTTGGTATCACTATTGTTTGAATAGCTTGTGAATTAATACTAATTGAAGTTTCTTTATCTCCTAAAAGGATTTTAAAATTCTTTTTTATTTTTCCTTCATTAAAAACAATCACAGAAATTGCTCCATCTATATTTTGTGCTGCAGTTGCTTGTAAGTCTTTGTCTGAATTTTCTAATGCAATTACGGTTGCTCCTGGCCGTATGTATTTACTAAAATGAGCTAATGTATAATACAATGGTGTAAAATAGACTTCATCCTTTTCTGGATCAACTATTACAGGAGCCAAACACCAATTTTTAAACCAATTTGGTCCACCTTGTGTATCTAAAACCATATTCCAATCTATCCAACCATCTACATAATTATTTAAACAACCTATAATATCTCTCGCATATCGATTCACTGGTGCATATTTAGGATGTAAATACTTGTCTTCTTCTGGTGCCCAATCCCAGCCCCAATCCGTTGCTTCTTTTTTCCAATACCATGCATCATCTTTCCACTTTGGAATTTCTGAATCGATACAAGCTTCAGACTGAATTAGGTATTTATTTGGTGCTTTGTTGTGTGCATACTGCAATTCTTTAGGAAATACCTCATATGTGCTTGCATACCAATGTATCGCAGTACCGTCAAAATATTTTGAGGTAGCTGTATTCTTAAACTGAGAATCTACCCATTCTTTTAAATGCTCTCTGTTTTGATCGTATCCTAAAATCTTTGCCGTATGCCCATCTGCCTCCAATTTTGGTCCTAAATGCTGCTGCACAAAGTTTGTCATTTCATCAGGGGAATAATGCATACTTTCCCAGTTATTTCCATTTCCTAAAGGCTCATTTTCAACCGTAAAACCCCAAATATCAATTCCTTCTTTTTTGTATGCTGAAACATATTTAGAGAAAAATAATGCCCAAGTATCATAATATTTTGGAAGCAGCTTACCACCAACCCACTTGTTATTATCTTTCATCCAAGGAGCAGCTGTCCAAGGTGATGCCAAAATTTTAAATCCATCTTTAGATGCTTTCATTGCATCTTTTATCATTGGAATAATGTCTCCTCTGTCCTCTTCAATTGTAAAGTGTTCTAACTCCATATCCTCTGCCACTGGAGCGTATGAGTATTGACTCAATGAAAAGTCACAAGAGTTCATATGAGTTCTTGTTAGAGAGTAATTAGCTCCTTGTTCTGAAAAGTATGCCTGTATAATTGTATCTCTATTTTTTTGACTTAAACGATTTAGTAATGATGCAGATGCTTCTGTAAAAGACCCTCCAAACCCAGTAATTGTTTGGCGCTTTTCTTTCAAGTTTAATTTAATTGTGGCCGTATTTTTAGCAATAATAAACTTAGAAATTTTTGTTAACTTATTTCCAGACTCTGAAGTTTCATAAACTTTTACTACTAAGTTGTTGTTTTTTTGACCACAACTTATTATTAATAAAAAGAAAAAAGAAAAATAAATATTCAATTTCATATGGTTAATTTTATCTTTTATAATCTGTATTCGGAACTGAAACATCTTTCATTAAAAGTGTTTTATCTCCATTATATGTTTTTGTGATTGTTTTACCATTTCTGGTTAAACCTTCAAAAACACCAGCATCTACTGCTTCCCAAAGTGGATACTTCGCTTCCCCTTCAAAATTTATCAAACCAAAGTGATTCTCTGAACCTAAAGGATTTCCTGCATCTTTCCATTGTTCATTAAAAGCTTCAAAATAAAAGCAAGAGATCTCTTCTTTATTTGTCCATTCTCTAATATGTTGATAATACAAGCCTTGTTTGTATTCATCTGTTGCCCTAGATCCATTTTGTCCATAAAAACCATTTGACTTTGTTGCCCAACCAGACTCTCCAATATGTATAGGTTTATGAATACCTAAAGAAGCCACATAGTTTTTTACACTGTTGTACTGCGTCATAGCAAATGATTTTGCGCGTAACATTGCGCTATCTACTTTTTCAATATCTGAAAATTCTTTTTCAGCATCAGGAACTTCCCAAAAAAATGGGTTGTAATGAGAATTATGATATGCGTATGTATGCATAGAGATATAATCTACTGCTTTTATTAATTTTTCTAAATCTGGTGTATGATATTCAGCACCGCCACCACCCCAAGATGAAAAATCATCTGAACTGGTAATCCATAAATCTTTAGAGAGTACTCCTGATTTTTTTAGCTCTTGTAAATGATTTACCCATTTTAAAATAACATTGGGCTGCACATAATGACTTGCTGCCCATTTAACCATGGCTTCATTACCCACCCCAATTACTTTTACAATATCTGGGTATTGTTTAGCCAATGCTACAGTGGTAGCAATTTCTACTGCGTTTCTTTCACTTTCATTTTCATGATCTGGCTCTAAATCTGTCCATGCATTTTTGCAATCTATCCATGCACCTAACATAACATACATTTCAAAACTGGCATCTTCCTTTTTTAATTCTGAAATAGCGGTAAGTAAATTAGACGCTTGCGGTAAATGCACTTTATAAGTTCTAAGAATTTTTATTCCCATTGCGGCTAACAACTTCATATCTTCTTTCAATTCTTCTATAGTAGGCTCTATATCATGATCTACATGTCTATAACCTCCATATGAAATTGCTAAATAGTCAGAGTTTCCTAAAATTGTAGCAGCTGTCATTGCTGGTTGTATTGCCAGCTCTAACTTTACTTTATTTTTAGAATTGCATCCAACAAAAAAATTGAATGCAATAACCGCAATAAATATCTTAAAACTTATTTTCATGTTTAATTTTAACTGAATACTTACTTCTTTACAGAAACTTCAATTTTAGCTACTGTTCCCGTTCTTTCAAAAACTAATTTTGAAGTACTTTCATCAAGAATTAGATCTTTTAGTTCTTTTACACTTCCATCAGCATAAAATATTTTAACACCTTGTGCAGGTGTATTCTTATATACAACTGGCACTTGGCAATACGTAAAACCGAGAGAACCTTCACTTAACTCAATTGTATTATCTTCCTTACTAATTGCTGTATATTCAAAAGTTTTCGGAGTCTTCAAAAACTCAGATGCTCTTAATAATCTTGGATTAAAAATAATTTTACCTGCTCTTACAAAAACACCAAGCTCTCCTATTCTGCTTAACACATCTTCTTTCACTTGACCTGTCATTCCTGGCTGCTGTGCACCTTTTCCTCCTGGTGTATGTGAATATGGATCTGTTGGAAACGCACCATATAATTCTGGAGACTTATGTACTCCAACACCCGCCTGAATCTCATAATAATGATCAAAAAGTTTTCCTATTATAACATCACTTTCATTATTTTGAACCGCTATTAAACAGTTTTCTTGCACTGCTAATAATAACTTTGAAACCATGTGCCAGTATATAGAGCCTAAACCTTCATAACCAAAGAAAGTTCCAGATCTACCTGTAAATGCCTTATGATTAAAAACCTCTTCAAAAATATTTAATACTAATTTTGATTCATCTTCTAACAAGTCTGAATATACTTGAGGTAATTCTTCAAAAGCTTCTTTTAAGCTATTTGCATTATTAAAATTGGCATTAAAGTGGTACTTCCCTGCAACATCTTGATTGATAATTTGAGTATTATCGTCACTTATTAACTTTGTTAATAATTTAGAATGTGCTACTGCTGTTTTAGAAATAACATTTTTCTCATCAAAACGTGCCAAATCTTTATTTGGATATAAAATATAACTGTATTGATCTTCTCTAAATAAAGCACTTGCTTTCATTCCGTCTAAAACGTCTAAAGCTTCTTTAGAAGATAAATAACCGGCACTTAAAACGGCAACTTGTCCTTCTAACATTTCGGGTAAATAAGAAACAGATACTTCTGTATCATTTTCTATGGTCATTAAATTATACGCATGGTATAAATTATCTGAACGTTTGTTTGCTTTAATTGTATGCTCTAAATACTCTTTTGTAATTGAAAAGAAGGCTAACAATTTTGCTTTTGTAATAGTACTTCTTTCGCTAGAGAAACCGTTTTCATAAATAGCAGATCTATACACACTTCCTGCTTCCCCTAAACCATCTAAAACTGTCTTTCTATCAATGTCTGAAACAGTCCCTGAAAGAATGTTTTTATTTTGATTAAAAGTTGCTACTACAGTATTAAAAAATGTTGCTAATTCTGATGAAATTTCAACTTCTTCAGTTGCAGATTTTTCAACCAAAATTTCAAAGAAGTTTATAAAACGATTTAAATAATTTAGCGTTACCATAGAAACACCATTACCCACTAAAGCGTTGTTTGCATCGTTCCATTCCGGACGTTGCGTATTCATCCAAATTCCGCCCTCAGGAATAAAGTTAGAAACCTTCGCTAAAACAGTAGCTAATAATTTTTCTATTAAGTTTACTTTATAAATAAAGAAATTTTCATCTCTTAATAATGCACCATCTGCACCTAATTCTTCTTTCTTTTGATGAATTTTAGCATCTAAATCATGATCAAACTCAATAGTATCTTTAGGATTTGCTAAAATACTTTGGTAATCTTTTATCTTATAAGGCACATTTGCATACACAAAAATATCTTCAGAAAATCTTTTTTCTAATTGATTTGGATAATGATTTTCTATAAATTCTAAGAATTTTAATAAATAAATTATTTGATGATCTCCCCAATACCCAATATAAGACCAAGGATCATTTTCTTCTATAATTTCCCAATCAAAACCATCCTTTGTAACTCTATAAGGATTGTAACCATCAAAAGTAGTTGCATTCAAAAACTTATGAATCATACTTTCTATAAATGCAGGATATGAATGTGCTAGCGTTTCCCAATTTTGGAAGATATCACGCCAGTTTCCTTCATAATCTAAAATTTTAGAACCGTCTATTTCATTTTTTGTGTTGATAGAAAACTTATTCCAAGGTCTACTTGGGTCTCCGTGTCTTCTACTAAACTTTAATGGCAAATACTCAAAACAAAGTCTTTTAAAATTTTGATCTTCATCTTTCTCTGCAATCTCAAGAATGGTGTTCAGTTTAAATAATTCTGGCAAATCATTTAACAACGTTTCTTTCTTCTTAATTACTTTTTTGTTTGCCTTTCCTATGTATTTTATAAAATCCTGCTTTTCAATATTATAATCATCATCAAAAGTACCACCTCTCATTAAGTTAAAAAGTGTATTTGCAAAATGTCTTGTACTAATTAAAGGATCTTCTGTTACTTGTAAACCGTCAGCAGCGCCAGTTAAAGCAATTAGTTTTTTAGTACCTAATTCAATATCTTCCTCAATACTATTTAATAAATTTTTATCATTTAATATTGCTTTAGAAAGAATTTCAATAGCGCCTATTGTTTGATTTACATTTGCAACAAAACGCCATTCCTTCGTTTCATTTGCATCTAAGGTGATATTAGCACTAATAAAATAAGCCCCTTTTTCTGCTTTTACATCTACTTCTTGATGTATTTCTTTTCCTCTTCTAAAGTTCTCTAATTGTAATGATGATAATAAATATGTTGGATTTTCTATACCTAAAGACCAAACAATATTAGCTTTTAAAGCTTCGCTAGGCTCTGCTTTGTCTACAATTATTGCACTTAACGCATAAACTCCTAAACCAGATGCAAGTTGTAATTCACTTTTCTTGTAAGCATCTACTAAATTACTTCTAGAATTTTGTAAATCTGTCTCAACGTCTGAAGGAATAATATTTTGTAATCCATCTAAAAATGTAACTTGTACTTTTTCTGATGAATTGTTTATTAAAGTAGATTTTTTCACAAAACCATAGGTATCTGTTGAACTCCACTGATATCTAAAAGTAATTCCTAAATCCTCATTAATTTCTTCGAAAATAACTTTATTTCCAAAACTGTTTTTATATAAATTTTGCCTTGTTTCATACAAGCCAATTTGTCTTTGTGAAAAAGGTTCCCATAAATAAATATTTCCGTTTTTTAAAACTTGAAAAATAGATTTACTTCCTGTAACATCTGCCGCTTCTGTAATTTTATCGTCTGTATAATAAGGAAACAATGAATACTCACTATTTTTTCTACCTGCAGTAAGACCTCCATTACTTGAAATAAACATCCAATGATTTGAGTCTGAAACAATACTCATAAAGAAAGGTCTCATTTCATTACTATTGGCAATCTTATAATAGGTTTCATTTTCAAAGTGAATCATTTCACCTTTTACCTCTTGAGATTGAAAATCTGCTTTATTTTTCCCTAAAAAAATAGTCTTTTTTGTCATTAAATTTGTTCTTCTATGAACCTCTACATTTATTTTAAAGAGGTTGTTATTAATATTATATATTGCTTACTTAAAATATTTAGTGCTACTCATCTTTCAACAAGCTCTTATTATGTTCTTTAGCCTTTAAAACATGTTTTTTTAATCTTATCTTTTTAAAATGTTCTGAAATAATAGTAAAATTCATTTCTTTTAGAAATGGGTTTAACTGATGTACCTCTTGCAAAGCAAAATAGGCCGCTCTGGGGTATAAAGTATACAAACCTTTTGAATTAGTTGGGCCCTTAGCGCAAACTCCAAACCACTCTTCATTCATATTATTATTACTACTATTAATACCTTCTACATCTAAATTATAGCCTCTGTTAAACCAAGAAGCATTGTTGTCGTGTACATCTAAATTTTTTGTTTGCCCATATTTCCACCATCCATCTGAAAATTGAAATATAAACCCACCAATTGCATTTCCAGATTTGCCCATGCCTGCAGCATTTTGATAAATTTCTTTCCAGTTCTCTACCATATAAAATGCTTGCATTTCTTGGTCTTCTTTATTAGAGACTGTATTAAAAGAATCTGCACCAAATTCTGTAAATAGGATTGGCATGTCTAATTCATTTTTCACTCTTTCAAAAGCATCTGTAAACGATTTACCACGGTACATATTGGTTCCATAGATATCTACATCTGTGCATTCCTCAGCAATAATTTCAACAAACAACAAATCACCATTACAAATAGCAATTGGTAAATTATTATTTATCGATTTCATTTTAATAGCTGCATCATTCATCAATTTATACATTGGTCTACCAAGACGTTCGCCTATAAATTTTTTCTTTTCATCCTCCTCTGGAAAATCTTCTGTTTCTGCTCCTGACCAGAACAAACCGTAATTATTTTCATTTCCTAATAGAAACAACAACAATCCTGGGGTATTCTTATACTCCTTGGCCATTGCTGTAACTTCTGACAATAGCAAAATCTTAGTTTTAGGGTCTTTATATTCCGTAACTGGCGTCCAAACTCCGTTTATTGTTAAGCCATATCTACCAAACGAATGGTTTAACATTGTGTAAATTCCGTATGTTTCATAAACATAGGTAATCCATTTAGGCTGCATACCTGTATACACTCTAATGGTATTAACGCCCATGTTCTTTAAGAGACTCATTTCAGCATCTAAAGCAGCTTTAATAAATTCATCTGATTGCTTCCAAAGACTATATTCATAGTTTTTACCAATTGGAACATAATCCCAATTCATACCATTTATCATAAAGTCTGCACCATCTACAACTAACTTCATTCCATATTCGGATCGGTTGACAGACACTATATTTTTTTGCGAATATAAATTCAACATAAAAAATAGGAGTACAGTTATTAAGACTTTATATTTCATAAATTATTTTTAAAACCTTACACATTAATTATAATTGTTATCATAGCTTTATGCGAATTATCATTCTTAACTCATAATAAATTGCCTTCAAGAAGAATAAGCCTAAATAATTATGCTATTCTAAAATAAATAGGGTTAGCTTCTTATTGATATACTCTTACATAGTCTATCTCCATGGCACTCTCTACAAAATTAGTGTCAATTGAACCACCTAAAGTACCTCCCATGGCTACATTTAAAATAATAAATTGCGGCTTATTAAAGGGCCAGTTACTATTGGTTTTGTTTGTTGGTTTATATGTGTAATGAACCATTCCATCTACTGTAAAATCAATTTTATCTTCAGTCCAATCAATACCGTATATATGAAAATTTGTTGATACATCGGATACTCTAGCTAGATGATTGACATACGGTGTGTTTCCGTAACCTGATGTGTTGTGTATCGCACTGGAAGTTATGCCTTGATCATTACCTCTATGTTCCATAATATCAATCTCTCCACAAGATGGCCAACCAACTGTTGTTATATTATCACCCAACATCCATATTGCAGGCCATGTTCCACCGCCACTTGGAAGTTTTGCACGCACCTCAACTCTACCATATGTAAATGAAAACTTATTTTGTGTTTTCATTCTTGCAGAAGTATAGGCATATCCCCTGTATGTTTCTTTTTTTAGTTTAATTTTTAGAATATTATCTTCAATAGTCGCATTTTCTCTTGTATAATATTGAGATTCATTATTTCCCCAGCCCCAACTTCCATTTCCTAAATCAAATAACCAATTATCATTACAAGGACTTCCATCTATCTCAAATTCATCTGACCAAATAAGAACCTCATTCTCTCCAATAGGCGTTGCTCCAATGATAGTGCCTGGACAACTATTTTGTTCTTCAATTATTGGTTCTGCTTCAATTTCTTCTGCGTCTCCACACGAAGCTAATAAGCATAAAAAAAGGCAATTAAGTAGTGTGTACTTTACCATCTATATCTGTTTTTAATTATTTCCAAAGGTTATGTTGTCAAAATAGATAACATTATCTGTTGTTCTAGAAGTAAAGTCTGGAAAAATAATAATTTGATCAATAATCATTGTTGCACCTTTGCCGATACTTCCAGATAAATCAAAAGTTAGTTCTTCCCATTCATTTATTTTTGTATTTGCAACTTTAACTTCTGGCTGTACTTTTGCTCCAATACCAGGGGCTGCATATTCCGCAAACTTTAAAGCTACATTGCTAATACTTGTTTTGTATACTAGTATTTTAACAACACTATTTGTCTCGACAAATTTAAAAGCGCCAATGCCTTCGCCGTGTTTTGTCTCACAACCTGCATATGGCATACCTTTGCTTAATGCACTAAACTTTGCAACAGTTTCTGACGTATTTATACCTGCCTTATAAGGGTTCTCTATAACTTCTAACATGGTATTAGATTAATTTTCAAAAACAGTCCATGTCCATTCCGCTCCATTTCCTTCAGACTCGAAATCAATTGGGTAAAAAGGAGCTACTGTTGAGTAAATTATTTCTATTTGCTCTTCTTGTTCTTCTTCAATCTCATTATTATCCGAACAATAAGTGAACGTGATAATAATAATTAAAAAAGCTAAAATTTTTTTAAATAAATTCATAATTTTTATGTTCGGTGATAAACTTTCATTTTAAAGAAACTATCAATCTTTAAATAATAAAATATATTATATATAAAATAGTATAGTTGATTTTTTAATAAGCCTGTTAGGACAAAAAGAAAAAAAACCAGACTACATTATTATAAGAAAATTAAAGTTTTGATGATTATTTCTTTTAATAATAAACGTTTATAGTTAGTTGAAATTTAAAAAAAATCTTAACCTTAAACTACTTTTTTATTTTAAAAAAAGCGGTTAAATATATATATTTAACCGCCCTAAAAAGTTAATAAAATTGTATAATATTAATAAAAATAAATATTATCTAACCATACATTTCCTTTTGTTCCTAAAATTACTTGTAGTTGACCTACATTAGTCATTGAGCCTAAAGTTGTGAAACTTGATAAAGGAATATCGTGTCCAACCCAAACCCCTGCAGCTTGAGTTGTAGTACTTTCAACTTCTGATTCAGTATCATCTACATTTGGATACTCATCCAAATTATCTGCACCAAAATCTGCCATTTTGAATTTAAAAACATTTTCAGTTGTTGTATAAACATCTATATGAACCATTGTATATGGTGTCAAATCTACAGTAGAAGCAAGACCAACTGCCTGAAATACTAAATTAGAATATACCTTAATAGTATTTTCTCCAATAACTAAATCATCTTCAAGCGTACCATTACCCCAATCTTGTCTCCAAGAAGTTGGGTCAGTTCCAGTATATGTATCACTATAAATAGATAAAACATCTGCTTGAGAAGCTGTTGGAGCTTCAGCTGCTGCAGTTGGTGGTGTAGGTTCAGGACATCCATTTGCTTGTGTACCCGCTTCATCTGGACATGCATCATCTATATCAAGGACACCATCATTATCTGAGTCTGTAGTAGGTAAAGAAGCACCTGTTGACCCTTCCTTAGCAAATGTCCATTGCCATGCTGCATCACCACCGTCAATAAATACTGTCATCTCATTCTTATCTTCACTAAAAGTAACATTACTATATGTAATACCATCTACTGCATTTACTGCATCTTTGATTATTTTACCATTCTGAACTGTAGCAAATCCTAAAAAAGAACCACGACCATTAATAGTTACTGTTCCTGCTTCTGAATCATTAGACCAAGTACCAGAAGTTGTTCCATCAAATGGCGCGTATGGAGCACCACACATTTCATCATTGGCTTCCCAAGAACCTTCTAACCAAGTCTCTTCTCCGACTATATTTTTAAAAGTACCGTCTGCACTAAACTCATAAACGTCATCGAAAAAACATGCTCTCTCTTTTACAACAAGATAAGAATTATTCCACCATGATTCATCTAGGTTATCTGGATTAAGCATTAATAAAGATGCCACATCATGTTTCATTACCCATCGACCTTCAAGATCTGATGCCTCGATTACTACAGCATATGTTTCCATTTTGACAACATCTTCTGCACCTGTTGCAGAAGCAGTAACTGTAATATCATAAGAAGCCGCTGCTCTTGCATACGTGTAAGAAACTTTAGGCCCTACCGTTGTAAAAACATCATCTGTTGCCTCTGATCCAAAATCTACAGAATAACTTGTAGCTCCTACTGCTGAAGGCAATACCTCCACAATGTTACCTGAACCTGTTGCTGTAATTGTAAAATCTAAACCACTAATAACTGGTCCTGCTGGATCTACACTATCGTCATCTCCACAAGACACCATAACTAAACTTGCAAAAAGCAAGAAACTCATTTTTTTTAATAAATTCATAATTTTTGTTTTTAATTTTAATTTACACTCCGTTTTTAATAATTATTATCCAACAAGTTGTGCTTTACAACTTGTATTTTTTTTTTAATATCCCTGATTTTGCTTCCAAGTACCAACTGCATTGGCAAGTTCTAACTCCACCAATGGTATTGGGAATACCTCATTTTTATTTTCTGTAAAATTTACTTCAGTTTCTGATGTTGGATTAGGCCTCGTTGAGTTATAACTATCAAAAGCTATTTTTGCCTTACCTGTTCTTACTAAATCGAAAAATCGGTGTCCTTCACCCGCAAGCTCTAAACGTCTTTCGTTGGCAATCGCAACTACTAAATCTGATTCTCCATTATAAGGATAATCATGTGAATTGTTTCCGAAAGCTCTAAACCTAACTTTATTTAAAAGATCTATTGCACTACCACCACCACTCTGTGCAGAAGCTTCTGCAGCCATTAATAAAACATCTGCATATCGAATAGCTCTATAATTATTATCATAGTTTAATGGATCTGAACCTGCTCTCGTATCTTCATTCTCTTGCGTAGGAAGGTATTTTTTAGAAAAATAACCGGTATTCTCTCTACTCGGTGAGTACTCTGTAAGTTTAGGCTCTAAAATTGTAATATCTCTTCTCTGATCTCCATTCGAATACGCGTCGTAAAGCTGTTGCGTAGGTAAGCTAAATCCCCAACCAAATTTATATACTGGCCCCGTATAATCTCTTGGTGCATTATTTTGTGGCAAATAATTACCTTCACTGCACTGTATACAGCCCCAACCAGCACCTTCTACACTTGTATATTGTACTTCAAATACAGAACCTAAACCGTTTTCGCCACTTTTTTGGAACAATGTTTCTAACGGAGCAAGACTATAAGAACCACTGTTAATTACTGCATTTAACTCTGTTGAAGCAGCACTAAATTTACTACTATCAAATTTACCGTGGTACAAATAAACCTTTCCTAATAAAGCTTGCGCTGCGGTTTTTGTTATTTTATATTTTTCCGACCTTACTGTAGTAAACTGCGGCAATCCAAGTAGAATAGCTTCTTTTAAATCTTCTTCAATTAACGAATATACCTTATCAATACCACCTACTCTGCTTACATCGTATTGTTCTCCAATTCTAATACGTTTATTTTTAATTCTAAGAACCCCATCTCTTTCCTCCACTGAAAGCGGAATATCTCCAAAGAATTTAACTAACTCGAAGGCAAAGTATGCTCTTAAAAAATACGCTTGCGCAATAACTTCATCTTTTCCGTCAAAATCAGATTTATCCTTATACTCTAAAATATAATTCGCTCTACCCATAGCTGCATACATAAACCTCCAAATATCTCTCAATTGGTTGTTATCTGCTGGCGTATGCCCCATTTTATCTACTCTTTGCAACGTTGGTTGATCATAAGTACCAGGATCCCCACCCAGAACGATATCGTCAGAAGCCCCAACTATTGTTAGAATGTTTAGGTATGTAGACTGCAACATATCGTACGCCCCAATTAGTGCTTTATTATATTCCTCTTCTGAATTAAAATAGTTATCAGAATCCTGCGCTATTGGTTCTAGGTCATCTATAAAAGAATTACAAGAAACAAACATAGATCCTAACATCATACTTAGAAGAAAAGCTTTACTATATTTTTTTATTTGATGTATTTTCATAATTTACTAAATTAAAAAGTTAAACTAAATCCTAAAATGAATGTTTTTGCTATTGGATAGAAACCTCTATCAATACCTCCACCGATAGCTTGGCCACTTGAAGCAGAAGGATCATATCCTGAATATTTTGTAAAGGTATGTAGGTTATTTGCTGATAAAAATAAACGCAAACTATCCACACTTATTCTGTCCAGTGCAACTTTATCAAAAGTATACCCTACCTGAATATTTTGGATTCTTATAAAAGAAGCGTCTTCTACAAAATAATCTGAAAACAAGTCTGTATTTATTGAAGCTCCTGAACTAGCTCTTGGTATTGTGTTACTTGGGTTCGTTGGAGTCCATCTATTAACAAGCCTTTCACTTTTATTTGCCAATAAATTGAATCTTTGATAATCTCTCACCATATTATTCCCAAAAGAACCAATAGCTGCGGCACTAAAGTCTATTTTTTTGTATGAAAAACCTACATTTAATCCTGCCGTAATGTCTGCAATAGGGTCTCCAATATCTGTTTTGTCAACTTCCGAAATAAATCCATCTCCATTTGTGTCTACAAATCTTAAATCTCCAACGCCTGCGCCCTTATGATATATGTTTTTATTTGATGTTGCACCTGCATTTAAAACGTCTATTTCTCCTTGATTCTGGTATACTCCATTTGTTTTATATCCGTAAAAATACCCCAAAGAATGACCGGCCTCCATACGAGAAGTTACAATTCCTGTACCTACTCCAAAACCACCACCTTGTTCAAAGCCTGCTAAATTACCTACATAGGTTACATTATTCTTTATAGTAGTAAAATTATAACTTGCATTGAACTTAAAATTTTCTGAAAATTGATCTCTATAAGATATTAAGAATTCTATTCCCGAGTTCTCTACCGTACCTGCATTAATTGCGGGTGCACTAGAGCCTATACCGGCAACTCCTGTTAAGCCTGAAGATTGAGGCTGAATTAGTAAATCATCTGTTGTCTTTTGAAATACGTCTAAATTAAAAGAAATTTTATTATCGAAAAGCGAAACATCTATACCTAAATTTCCTGTGGATGTTGTTTCCCATTTCAAAAAAGGGTTTCCTAGCTGACCTTCTGCAACCCCAACCAACAATTCAGATTCTAATGTTTCTTCATTATTACTATACGTACCTTCACCATTTAAAGAACCTATATACGGAAAGTTACCCCCTCCAACTCTATCGCTACCTAACTGGCCAAAACTTGCTCTTAACTTAAAAGAATTCACGAAATCATTGTCTTTTAAGAAATTTTCTTCAGAAATATTCCAACCTAATGAAACAGAGTTAAAATAACCAACATTAAAATTTTCTACTTTACTGAACTTAGAGGATTGGTCTCTCCTTAGCAATGCAGATACTAAGTATTTTTCTTTATAAGCGTATTGCACCCTTCCAAAATAAGACATTAATCTGCTCTTAAATTGATTTCCACCCATCTCAATAGCGGCAGGTTGAAAACGAGGATTAACGACTTCAGAATTAGAGATACTAGCATCTTCAAAAGCATTTGCCCCATCCAACAAGCCTATTCCGGTTTGACCCGCAAAAAATCCCTTTGTTTCAAACATTTCATGCCCTAACAATATTTTCAACTTGTGTGCTTCATTAAAGGTGTCTTCATATGTAATTATATTGTTCCAAGTGTAATCATCGTAGGTATCTTTGTTATCCACAAACGAATTGTTTGTTGTTCTACTTAAAGACTTATTACCTCCTAAAAAAACTAAAGGTCTAAATACTTGAACATTTACAACAGCACGATTCATTAAATACTTAGATCTTACAGAAAGATTGTTGTTAAATTTATAAGTTGCTGATAATGCTGGACTTATTTTATCTACAACAGCAGTGTTATATGTACTTGCAATTTGAGATAAAGGATTCGAAACTTCAATAGCACCTGTTTGAACAATACCATAACCGTTTCTTAATGCCTCAAACCCAGCATCTGCAAGCGGAGTCGGATCTTTTACTAATGTAAAAGGGTCTGCATTTACTGCATTATAAAGTACCGCTCCTATTCCACCTTCAGCTAGCGAATTCTTTTTTGAATGCGTATACATAGCCGATGCAGATAACTTCAACTTATCTGTTACATCATATTGAATATTCGCTCTAGCCGTAAGTCTATTATAATTAGACTTATCTGCACCTATAATACCATCCTGTGTTAGAAAAGAGGTCCCTACAGAGTACACAAATTTGTCAGCACCTCCACTAGCATTAATGTTCGTATCAAACATTGGGGCTAGTTGAAAAACTTCACTTTGCCAATCTGTATTCGGTAATGCAGCAGTAGCACTTATTCTTGAATCAAATACTAAGCCAGTGCCTTCTTGAACAAAGTAATTACTTGTATTTGTAGCTTCATTAATATACGCAGCTAAACCAGCTCCGTTCAAAAGATCTATTTTATTACTAGTTTGTTGCAAACTAAAATTAGAATTTACAGTAAATTTTAAATCCGTATTTTTCTTACCTGATTTAGTTTCTATTAATATGACACCGTTCGCAGCAAGCACACCATAAATAGCAGCAGTTGCATCTTTCAAAACGTTAACACTCTTTATATCATTAGGATTAATTACAGACAAATCTGAAATTCTATTTCCATCTACTAAAATTAAAGGACTATTATCTCCATTTGTAGAAACTCCTCTAATTCTTATGTTCAGTCCGCTACCAGGTGAACCGGAATTCGAAGTAATATTTACTCCTGATACCTGACCCTGTAAAGCTTGTTCAATTCTTGTTGGATTTAACTTTTCTATGGTTTTGGCATCTACAACAGACACTGCACCCGTAGACTCCTTTTTACGCTGAGTACCATAACCTACAACTACGATTTCATTTAAAGATTCTGCTTCAATCTCTAAAGAAACATTTATAAGAGCATCTTGTACAGTTACTTCCTTAAGTTTGTAACCTAAATATCTATATACAAGTACAACTCCTTTGTCGATATTATTCAAGCTATAATAACCATCAAAATCAGTTTGAGTTCCCTTAGATGTTCCTTTAACCGTAATACTAACACCGGGAAGAACATCTCCATTATTTCCGTCTTTTACAGTTCCCTCAATATTTAGTGTTTGTGCAGTTGACACAAAACCCAATAATACGGCAAATAAAAGTGTAATTTGTTTTCTCATGAAAAGTCTTTTTATTATTTTTTTGTAAATCTAAAGATATATTATTGTTAAATCTGAAATAAACACCCCTATAAAAAACATACAGATGCTATATAAGGCAATAAATAAATTAAAATCCTTTATAGAAGGAGGCTTCCGAAGAAAATAAAAAAATCATAATAAAATAAATGTTGTGTATATGTATAGGTGCGTAACGCTTTTGATGTAGTATTATATTTCTAAAATATAATTTGTCAAGTTAGCATTATGCTCTAGATCCATCTTTTTACGCAATCGATATCTTTTCACTTCTACACTTCTAGGAGAAATATTTAAAAGTGGTGCAATTTCTTTTGAAGATAAGTTTAATCTTAAATATGCGCAAAGTCTAAGATCATTGGGTGTTAAATCTGGGTGTTTTTCTTTTACCTTATCTAAGAATTTTTTATCTGCGTTGTTGAATGCTTCTTGAAACATTTTCCAATCATCTGTATTGTTTAAATTTTTATCTATAATTCTCACAACCTTAGAAACATTTTTTTCACTGCCATCTATAAGTTCATTTTTTATAGAATGTAAAAACTCATTCTTCTTTATAATACTCATGGTAGAAGTTGCTAATTCCCTGTTTTTGCTTTCAATATCGTTTCTTAATTTTTCATTATTTAATTTTATAATTTTCTGAGAACTCTCTAACTCCTTTAATTCTAGTTCTTTTTGTGCTCGAAATAAAAACTTCTCTTGTTTTCTACTGTAATATATTTTAGACAGAATATACCATGTATAGATCAAACAAAAAAAGATTAAAATATAAACAAAAACCGCAATATTTGACAAAAACCAAGGCTTTTCAATATTAAATTTAAACTCAGAAATGTTATTAGTTAAGCTACCGGCCACTAAAGCTCTTACTTTAAAGGTATACATTCCAAAAGGTAAGTTTTCAAATAAAATAGAATTGGAATCACTGTAATCGCTCCAATTTTTATTATATCCTTCAAGCTTATATTGGTACATAATATTTGATATATTGTCAAAATTAGGAACACTGTAGTAAAACTCTAAGCTATTTTCTGTATCCTTGAAAGTTGTATTTCTATTTAATCGAATATTTTTAGATGGTTTGTTTAACTCATTATTTAGCACTTGAGTAATACTTATTTCTAAATTATCAGGAGCGCTAATTTTATTTAAATCAACTATCAAGTACCCATTAATAGTGCCTATTAGGTATTTTTCACTTTCTAAATGAATAATATTTTCAAAACCGGAAGGTCCTTTAAATAAAGATTTTTTAATGGGAATCATTTCTAAGGTTGCTTTGTCACTAAGCTTACCTGGATTTAAAAACCTTAATCCTTTACTTGTAAAAGACCACAACTTATTAGCATATTTATCTAAAATCAATTTTCCAGAAACAAATACATCTTCGGGTATTAAAGAACTATAAACAGAATCTAATTTAAAAAAGTTTTCATCAAAGTCGTATTTAAAAACACCTTTTTTAGAAGCATAAAAAACATCATTTTTATGTTTTAATATACTTGAATGAATACCTTTCTGCACTGAGACATCTTTTTCAGTTTTTAAAACATTCTTATAATAATCATCAATCTTAAGTTTATAAACTCCCTTATATTCATGATTTACAAAAATTTCTTTATTATCTAAAACAATAAAAAACCTAGCAGAATTCTTAAAACCTTTAATTTTGTTTCGCAAACGCCATCTATTTTTTTCCTTTTCCAAAACATACAAACCATCGTAATTTCCTTGAATAATTAAATTAGCATTCACACTCACAAAATCCCAAGTTCCTTGTGCACTAAAAATTAACGCTGCCTTTTTATTTTTTATTATAAAAGTTCCTTCATCATGCCCACAAAACAATGTATCATCAATCACTTTCAAGCTCCAAACTTGACCTTGCGTTTTTTTAATCAGTGTAAATGGTTGCTTAGAATTTTGTTTTTTATAAAACAAACCTTGATTTGTTCCCAAATAAAGGAAACCATCATAAATGACAGAAGTGTAGATAGTACCTAAAAAATCTTTTTGATTTATAAAAATTTTTAGAGGTGATGTGTAATTTACAAGGTTAATTCCGTTATCTAAACCAAGCCAAATATTTTTATCAAAGTCTTCGAAAACAGAAAGTATTGTATTATTACTTAGTCCTAAATTTTGATTTAATTGCGAACTTAACTCACCAGAATCTGTTATGTAAGCAACACCATTAGAAATGGTACCTAAAGCCATAGTGCCATCACTAAGAAATTCTGCACTATATATCGTTTTATTTTTTAAATATGCGTTCGCAGATATTTCCCATTTTTTCAGTTTATTATTCTCTAAAAAATAAAAACCTCTTTGATCTGTTAATAAAAATATTTTTTCATTTTTATAAAAAATTTCTTTTAAAGTAAACCTTTTTAAAATTGGATCTTCAGAAACTAATACAGGTTTACCATTCTCTATTTTAAACAATCCTTTTTCCAAATCTTGAAAATAAACAACACCATTTGCCTTTGAAATTTTAGTTAATACTCCAGCACCCTCAAAGGTTTTTAAAGTTTTATTTTTTAAATTATATAAGTGAATTCTTTGTAACGACTTAAATAAAACCCAACCATCTAATTCGATAATTTCCCAAATCTGTTCATCTTCGAACATTTTTATTCCTTTTTGCGCAACAATAGAGGTAAATTCTAAGAAACCATATTCGTCTTTTTCCCAAAAACCAAAATCTCTAAAAAAACCTGTAAAAATTTGATTTTTGATACACTTTACAGATCTCATAATCGTTCCGTTTGGTGTTGGATACAAAGACCAATTTCCTCCATTATACTCCAATAAACCCTTATTATTAGCTAAGTAAATATATTTATTAGTTGCCTGAGAAATAGACCAATTTTGATTACCACCTCCATAGTCTTCGATATTAAAAACGCTCACTGGCGGCACCTCTTGAGCGTAGCAATTTAACGCTGTAATGAAAAGCACAAATAATATATTTATTGTATGTAAGTGTTTTTTCATTGTATAACTTTGTTTGGTGTATTTACTTAATAAAATTCTTATAATCAATATTTTAAATAAAAACCATCACTAAATGTATAGTTTTTAAAGTCTAAAATTAGATTTAAATAATCATTAAAAAAAATAAAACGTAAGATATTTCAATAATTTGTAAAGAAATATTGAAAATTTAATAAAGAAAAAAGAAAGTAATTAATGCATTAAAATGCGAGATATTTATGAAAGAATTTATTAACTAAAAACCTTATCAAAATTATATTTTGTTAAAATAATCTGATTTAATATTCTTATTCTCCCCATCTTGAAATAGAGTATAACTAAACCATTCATGAATTGAATATGCTCCAGTATCTCCTTGTTTATTCAAGGCAATATAACCTACTTGGAAGTTTTTAAAATCTTTACCTGGTTTGTTTACAATTCTACCAATTGCTATTTCACAGGCTTCTTGCGGAGATTTACCTTGTCGCATTAATTCTACGATTAAAAAACTACCTACAGTTTTTAAAACCTCTTCTCCTAAACCAGTAGCGGATGCACCACCAACTTCATTGTCTATAAATAAACCTCCACCAATTATAGGAGAATCTCCAACTCTACCTGGCATTTTATAAGCCAACCCACTTGTAGTGCAAGCACCAGAAATATTTCCATTATTATCAATCGCCAACATACCAATCGTGTCGTGATTTTCTATATTGATAATAGGTTTGTATTCTGCTTTTACTTTCCATGCTTCCCAAGCTTTTTTTGAAACTTCTGTTAGTAAATTTTCTCTTTTAAAACCTTTTGATACTGCGAATTGTTCTGCTCCCTCTGCCACTAACATTACATGAGGCGTGTCTTCCATTACTTTTCTTGCTACAGAAATTACGTGCACAATGTTTTTAACCCCTAAAACTGCTCCGTAATCACCTTTATCATTCATGATACAGGCATCTAAAGTTACGTCTCCATCTCTATCAGGCAAACCTCCTTTACCCACAGATTGCCCTTTTTCGTTTGCTTCTTCAATTCTACAACCTTGTTCTACAGCATCTAAAGCCGAGCCTCCATTTTGTAAAACTTTTGCAGCTGTTTCAGCTGCCAAAGGCGCATCCCAAGTTGCAATTACTAATGGTCTAATTGGTTTTGACATTGCTACGGATGCTTCTTTTTTTTCTGATGTTTCATCACAACTCGCAAAGGCCGATGAAACAACAACCAAACCTAAACCTGTAACGGATGCTTTTTTAATGAAGTTTCTTCTTTTCATATTTCTTATTCTTTGGGTTGATTAGACATTGTAATCACACACTTTCCTCCAATGATAATTTCTTTATGCAATATATAATTTCTATCAATCACATTTCCATTAATTGTTAATTTAGAAACATTTGAATTTTATTTAGATTTCTTTTCCGTTAATGACTCATGTTTAACTGTTCTATATATACAAAAGTGCGTTTATTTTATTTGAATTTCATCAACAAACAACCAACTTCTACCATCATGTTTGTAACCTAAATGCCATTTTGGGAGTATACCTAATTTCTTTGCGATAACTTTAATGTATCTAACTTTAAATCTTGGTGGATATTTAAAAACATAATTTTGAATAGAAACATCTTCTTTTTCTTTTGTATTTAGATCATTATATATCCCCAAAGATCTAAAGCTCTTTCCATCAGAAGAAACCAAACAATCCACTTCAATAGGAAGGAATATCCAAGAACGTTGATCCTCTAAAAAATTAACAGTGATTTTTCCTTCTTTATTATCAACCTTTCCTAAATCTAATACCGCAACTAAATCTGTATCAAAATAGCCTTGCCAAGTTCCTGTTCTAAAATCTTCAGCTCCAACAATTCCATCAATTAAAGCATCATCTCCACCTGCATTGTATTGATTTGCATATTCACTTTTTAAATTAATTTTGATATCCGGGTTAATCTTATAAAAATCGGTTGTGATAGTTTTACTTTTTAAACCTTCCTTTTCAGCATATACTTTTAAAATTCCTTTTTTTGAAATTTTGAAAGGTTCATTATATAGCTGAAATTCATCATTTAAAGTATAAAAAATAGTTGCTTCTTTATCTGCGTTTCCTAATGTGATTTCTGTACTTCCTTTAAATGCGATCTTTCCTTTTGCGATAAATGGAGCAGCAACAATTAAGTGCTCATCAATGGAAGTCTTAGGAATATTTTTATCCGCTGTCCCCCAGTTTGTTTGCTTATCTGTCATTTCAAAAACCAAGCTCCCTCCATTTATAATATCTTTATGATTGATAAACGAAAACTCGTAATTTTCACCATTCAGTATTGCAGATTTAATGTATTTATTTTCTGATGAATTATCAATTGCTTCCACAGTAAACGATTTTCCATTTTCTAAATTAATCGTTGCTTTATCAAATAACGGACTCCCAATTATATATTGATTGCTTCCTGGTGTCACAGGGTAAAATCCTAAAGAAGAAAAAATATACCAAGCACTCATTTGCCCGCAATCTTCATTTCCTGAAATTCCATCAGGAGAATTTGTATACAATTCAGTTAAGATCTGACGTGTTTTTTCTTGAGTTTTAAAAGGTTTATTTACAAAATTATACAAATATGCCATGTGATGACTCGGCTCATTTCCGTGCGCATATTGCCCAATTAAACCCGTAATATCCACTTGATGGCTTCCAGAAGTTTTGTCTTCTGCAGTAAATAATTTATCTAATTGATTCTCTAATTGCTGCTTTCCTCCCAATAACGTTGTAAACCCAGAAATATCTTGCGGCACATAAAAACTGTATTGCCAAGAATTTGCTTCTGTATAGTTAAAATTCACTTCATAAGGATCAAAAGGTGCAAACCAGGTATTTCTAAAACGTCCTCGCATAAATTGCGTACTAGGATCAAAAATATTCTTATAATATTGCGCTCTTTCTGTATAGTTTTTATAATCCTCTTCTTTCCCTAAACCTTTTGCCATTTGAGCAATTGACCAATCATCATATGCATATTCTAAGGTTTTAGAAACCGATTCAGATTCTTTTTCAACCGGAATAAATCCGAAATTCTTATAAGAGTCCAAACCTAACTTATCTCTCGTTGCAGAATGCTTCATCGTTTTAAAAGCTTTTTCCACATTGTACTTCCGAATTCCCTTTAAATATGCATCTGCAATTACTGGCACTGCGTGATACCCTATCATACAATGTGTATAATTCCCTGCTAAGTCCCAAATTGGCATAATACCGCCTTCATCATATTTCGCTAAAAAAGTATTGATAAAATCGTTAGTTCTATCTTGTTCAATAATTGTGTATAAAGGATGCGCTGCTCTATACGTATCCCATAATGAAAATACTGTATAATAATCGAAATCTTTAGTTTCATGAATTTTTAAATCCATTCCTCTGTATCTACCATCAACGTCTTGATACAAATTTGGTGCGATAGAAACATGGTATAAAGAAGTGTAAAAATTAGTCTTATTGTCTTCGTTTGTGTCCTCTAAAACAATTTTCTCTAATTGTTTCTCCCAAAAACCTTGTGCTGTTTTTTTGACTTGCTCAAAAGTTTGATTTCCTATTTCAGCTTCTAAATTTTTCTTTGCTCCTTCAATATCAACTGCAGAAATCCCTATTTTAATAAATATAGGTTCGTTATTTGGATTGATAAAATTTAAGGCTATTTTTTGAGCTCCTGGCATTCCTTGTTTAGAGGGAGATTGTAAAACATCATTAAAAGGATGAGACGTTTTTAAAGTAAAATATAAACGTTGGTCATCTGCCCAAGATTTAGAAAAACGAAATCCTGAAAGTTCAGTATTAGAAACTCTTTCAATTTTAGCATCTAAAACTTCATCTCTATGCAATAGATCTAAAATAACAAATTGATTTTCTACGGATGGAAATTGGTATTTATGGACACCACTTCTTTTAGAAACGGTCAATTCTACATCAATATTTGTGTCCTCTAAGTACACTTTATAAAACCCAGGTTCTGCAGTTTCATTCTCATGAGAAAAGGTAGATTTATATCCTGGTTTACCATCGGCTCCATTATTAAAAACTTGCTTATTGGTAGGCATTAATAAAATATCACCATAATCAGAAACACCGGTTCCACTCAAATGTGTATGCGAAAATCCATAGATTTCATCATCAGAGTAATGATAACCAGAACAACCATCCCAGCCATCTAAACGAGTGTCTGGTGAGAGTTGCATCATTCCAAAAGGCATGGTAGCTCCAGGATATGTATGTCCATGACCACCAGTTCCAATAAACGCATTTACATAAGAAATTAGATTCTTCTCTTTTTGTGCATTAGAAACTATTGTCTTTTCATTACATGAAATAATAACGAAAATGATTAAAAAAAGCGAGGTTAGTGAATGTTTTCTCATCTGTTATATAAATATAAAATTTTGTCTAAATTAGCAAGATAATGATAATCAGTCAACTAATAAATGAGCACTTTTAGACGAACAGCACAAATTATAACATACACAACTTTAATTTTACTACTTACATCATGTTTTAAAGCAAATAAAGTTCCTATTGTTCCTAATATCATTCCTGTTCCTAATCAACAAATTAAAACCAAAGGTGTTTTTATATTAAATAGTGATACAAAATTGACTTATGATGACAGCTTAAAAAGTGTTGCTGATTTTTTTAAAAGTTATCTTGAAAACGGGAGTAATATTAAATTAAATACGTCTTCTAAAAACAGTATTCATTTTAAGATAGATGCCTCTATTTCTAATAATGAAGGATATCAATTAAAAATTACTTCGGATAAAATTTTAATTTCTGCAAAATCACAAAAAGGGGCTTTTTATGCCTTTCAATCTTTAAGACAGTTATTACCTGTTGATTTTGAAAAATCTAATACCTCTAACGAAACTCAAATTGCTATTCGATGTTTAGAAATTAACGATGCTCCACAATTTGAGTATAGAGGAATGCATTTAGATGTTGGCCGTCATTTTTTCTCGGTAGATTTTATAAAAAAATACATCAATTTAATGTCAATGTTAAAGATGAATACATTTCATTGGCACTTAACAGAAGATCAAGGTTGGCGAATTGAGATTAAGAAATACCCAAAACTACAAGAAATAGCTGCTTTTAGAAATGGAACATTAATTGGGCATTATTCAGATCAACCACATCAATTTGATGGCAAAAAATATGGCGGATTTTATACCCAAAAAGAAATAAAAGAAGTTGTAAAATATGCTTCTGAAAGACAAATAACAATAATCCCAGAAATTGAAATGCCTGGACATTCGCAAGCTGCCATTGCTGCGTATCCTAAATTGGGTTGTTCAGGAAAACAAATTGCAGTAGCTACAAAATGGGGGGTTTTTGAAGAAATTTATTGTCCGAAAGAAAGTACCTTTAAATTTTTAGAAGATGTTATTGATGAAGTAGCAGAATTATTCCCTGGAAAATACATTCATATTGGTGGTGATGAAGCTCCGAAAACCAGATGGAAGGAATGTGCGCATTGTCAGGAACTTATCAAAAAAGAGGATTTAAAAGATGAACATGAGTTACAAAATTACTTCATTACAAGAATGGAAAAATATATCAATTCAAAAGGAAAACAAATTATTGGTTGGGATGAAATCTTAGAAGGTGGTTTGGCACCTAATGCAACTGTGATGTCTTGGCGAGGAACTAGCGGAGCTATTCAAGCGGCTAAAGAAGGGCACGATGTTATTTTAACTCCTGGTTCTCACTGTTATTTTGACCATTACCAGTCAGACAATGAAAATGAGCCTTTGGCCATTGGCGGATTTCTTCCTTTAGAAAAAGTATATAGTTTTAACCCAATTCCTGAAGAGTTAACCAAAGAAGAAAGTAAATATGTTTTAGGTGCTCAAGGAAATGTTTGGACAGAATATATGCAAACTCCAGAAAAACTAGAATACATGGCTTTTCCAAGAGCAATTGCATTGGCAGAAGTTGTTTGGTCATCTTCTAAAAATAAAAATTATTCTGATTTTATAAATAGGTTAGCGTATTTTCAAAAGCGATTAAATCTCTTAAATGTTAATTATGCAAATCATTTATATGAAGTAAAAGGTGAGTTTAAAACCTCAGATAAAAACTTAACTTATGAATTGAAATCAACGTCAAAAACCCATAAGATTTATTACTCTTTAAATAATGATGCTTTAACAACACTTTATAAGAAGCCAATTATTGTAGATAGGTCTATAAAAATTAAAGCTGCTGTTTATAATACTCAAAAGAAAAAATTAGGAAACTATTTTGAAGAAGAAATAAATTTACATAAAGCGATTGGTCAGAAAATTAGTTTAAAAGTTCCGCCAAATGAAGCCTATAATGCAGGAGGAAAACAAGCACTAATTAATGGGATTTCTGGAAATAATAAACGTTATGGAGATAAAGAATGGTTAGGTTTTTCTGGTGAAGATTTAGAAATTACAATTGAATTTAATAAACCTACAAAAATCAAATCAATCTCTACGCGTTTTTATAATGGAAACGGACAATGGATTTATGCGCCTAAAGAGATTGGTTTACAATTGCAATTAGAAAACGGGAAAGTTATTTCATCAAAAAAGATAATAGAAAGAAAAGATTCTTTATTAGTTGATTTTCGTTTAAATGTATCTCAATTTTATCCAAAAGATAAAATATTAAAAACAAAAAAATTGAAAATTACAATTCCTAATTACGGAATTATTCCAGAAGGCAAACAAGGTGCTGGACATAAAGCTTGGACTTTTATTGATGAGATTATAGTTGAATAAATCGATACAAACCCTACAGGTTTTAAATCAGATACCGTTTTTCTAAAAAAAACATTGAACTACCTAATCAAGTTCATAATAAGTAAATTAAGGATAAATGAAACTAGAAATCTGTACAAACTCTTATCAATCTGCAATGAACGCCGAAAAAGCTGGAGCAGATAGAATTGAGCTTTGCTCTCAATTGTCTGTTGGAGGAATTACACCTTCTTACGGTTTATTAAAAAAAGTTTCTGAAGAAATTATAATTCCTGTAAATGTTTTAATAAGACCGAGAAGTGGTAATTTTCATTACTCTAAAGAGGAATTTTCATTGATGAAAGAAAACATTAAACTTTGTAAAGCACTTGGTTTTAAAGGAATCGTTTCTGGTGTTTTAAATATTGATAATTCAATTGATATTGAAAGAACAAAAAAGCTTATTGAACTTTCTAAACCATTATCTTTCACCTTTCATAGAGCTTTTGATTGTGTTTCTAATTCTAAAAAATCTTTAGAAATATTAATCGAATTAAAAGTTGATCGTATTTTAACTTCCGGTAGCCAAGAAAAAGCAGCACAAGGAATTGAATTGCTAAAAGAATTAAAACAACTTGCGAAAGATAGAATTATAATACTTCCAGGAAGCGGAATTAACCAAAAAAATGCAGTTCTTTTCAAAGAAGCTGGTTTTAAAGAAATACATACTTCCGCATCAAAAAATAGTCTTGAAGAAAAAAGTTTGTTTTTTGGAAACCATACACAAACTGTCTCAAATATTGAAATCATTAAAGAAATTTTAAAAGTGATTACAGATGCGTAGAATTATTTTTGTTTTGTCCATTTTACTATTTATTGGATGCAATACCTTAGAAAAAGACACTCCACTAAAGGTATCATTAATTGACAATTGGGAATTTAAAGGAATTGATACTTTAGATTGGAAAACAGCTGATGTTCCTGGGAATGTATTTACAGATTTATTATCTCATAAAATTATTGAAGATCCTTTTATTAAAAATAACGAAGAAAAAGTACAATGGGTTTCAAGTAAAAACTGGGAATACAAGACCACTTTTACACTTTCTGAGGCGATTTTAAAAAAGGAACATATCGAACTTAATTTTGAAGGTTTAGATACCTATGCTAAAATTTATATTAATGGAAATTATCAATTAGATACAGATAATGCTTTTAGAAAATATTCGATATCATTAAAAGAGATTCCGATAAAGAAGTCAAACGAATTGAGAATAGTATTCCAGAATACAAAAAGTTTTGAAAACCAAGCGAAACAGAATTCAAAATATAAATTACCTGAAGGAAATAGAATTTACACCCGAAAAGCACAATTTCAATATGGCTGGGATTGGGGTCCAAAACTAAATACTTCCGGGATATGGAAAGACGTTTCTATAAATGCGTGGGATGCTCTAAAATTTGAAAATATTTATATCAAACAGCGTGAAATCAACAAAAAGAAAGCGATATTATCTATTGAAATCAGTATTAAAAGTCCTACTGACAAAAATGTAAACCTTTTTACACAAATTAATAGAGAAATTATTTCTTCCAATATTTCTTTAAAAAAAGGAAAACATACCTACAAAGTTCCAATTGAAATCATAAACCCAAAATTGTGGTGGACACATAACTTAGGGAAACCTTATTTGTATAATTTTAATTTTCAATTGATTTCTGATGGTAAGATAAAAGACGAAAAATCAATTAAAAAGGGAATAAGAACGATAAAACTAATCACAAAAAAAGACAGTATTGGAGAATCTTTTTATTTTGAATTGAATGGGAAACCGGTTTATACTAAAGGTGCAAACTATATTCCGCAAAACAGCTTCCAGAATAAAGTGACCAATCAACAGTATGAAAAACTATTGTCTGATGTTGTAGATTCTAATATGAACATGTTGCGAGTTTGGGGTGGTGGAATTTATGAAAATGATATTTTTTACAATTTATGTGATGCAAAAGGGATTTTAATTTGGCAAGATTTTATGTTTGCTTGTGCCATGTATCCTGGAGATATTGACTTCTTAACAAATATTCAAGAAGAAGCAGCACAGCAAGTAAAAAGATTAAGAAATCATGCTTCTATTGCCCTGTGGTGTGGAAATAATGAAAATGCTGAAGGATGGAAACGTTGGGGATGGAAAAACAATAGAAGTGATAAAGAAAAAGAAGATATTTGGAATGATTATTTAGCTGTTTTTGATACTATTTTACCAAATGCTGTTGCCGAATTTAGTGAAACCGATTATTGGGAAACCTCGCCAAAATACGGACGTGGCAATCCTAAATACAAAACAGAAGGAGATGCACACGATTGGTGGGTTTGGCATGATGGCTATCCTTTTGAGCATTTTGAAAATAATGTACCAAGGTTTATGAGTGAATTTGGTTTTCAGTCTTTTCCGAGTTTTGAAACGATGAAATATATCAATCAAACTGAAGAAACTACCTTAATGACAGATTCGTGGAAATCGCATCAAAAACATGATAGAGGCTTACAATTAATTTTTGATTATATGGAACGTGATTATAAAGTTCCTATGCAGGATGATGATTATATATATGTAAGTCAGTTAGCACAAGCCAAAGGAATTGTAATGGGAATTGAAGCGCATAGAAGGGCAAAACCTTACAACATGGGCACTTTATATTGGCAATTAAATGATTGTTGGCCCGCAATTTCTTGGTCTAGTATGGATTATTTTGGTAACTGGAAAGCTTTACAATACAAAGCTAAAGAAGCTTTTGAAAACCTACTATTATCATCAACTTTTAAAAATAATAAAGTATCTATTTATATTATTAATGACAACTTTGAAATTTATAGTGATGATCTAATTATTGAGTTAATAGACTTTAAAGGAAATGTACTTTGGTCTGATAAAAAACTAATCTCAATTGAAAAGGATTCAAGTAAAAAAGTTTACGAATTAGACCTCAAAAATAAAAATATTGATACCAAAAAAACATATTTAAAAGTTAAATTCTATAGTGGTCTTAAAATATCATTTTTAGAAAAACCTAAAAACCTATTGTTAGAAAACAGTAAAATTATTACTCGTCTAAATAAATGGGAAGAAGGATTTTTAATAACCTTAGAAAGTAAAACTTTACAAAAAGACGTCTTTTTATATACAAGCAAAGAAGGCCATTTTAATAGAAATTTTTTCGACCTTGAACCCAATGAGGTTGATACTATATTTTTTAAAACGAATGCGAATTCTTTAGATGATTTACAGATAAAAACACTGAATTCTATTAATGATGCAATTATTCCTAAGAAAACAGGCATCTAAATTTAAGTAGTGCTGTTCTCCCTGCTTAGACAGGAAGAACAGCACTACTTTTTACTAATAAACTGCGACTCTAAAAAACCCAATCCATAACCTAAAAACTGAGTAAAAGAAGTTACAATACTCAAAAAAGCAACTCGTACGTTTTTATTCTGAAATAAGGAATCTAGGAAAATTAGCAAGAAATAAACTCCGTAGAAATATAGTAATTGATTAAAACCTAAAATCACTAAAAGAATACTGATATCAAACCCTATAATGAATATACAAGGAAACCAATAGGTTAGTTTCACAGTCTCTGGGTACATTCTATTTAGTTTTGGTCTTACAGCACCAAATGCAAAAGTTTGTTGAAAGAAACCTGAAAAAGAATTCCTGCGTTTATGATATACATACGCTGCATCTATTAGCTGAGTTTCTAAACCCTGCTCCCATAAACGAAAGCTTAAATCTATATCTTCACCAGCTCGCATATTTGAAAAGCCTTTGGTGATATCAAAAGCTTTTTGAGAGAGCCCCATATTAAAACTTCTTGGTTGAAATTTACCAACACTTTTTTTCTTTCCTCTAATGCCACCAGTAGTTAAAAAAGAAGTCATGGAATAATTGATTGCTTTTTGTAATACTGAAAAACTAGGATGTGCTGCATCGGGTCCTCCAAAAGCGTCTGTATACTTTTTTTCTAGTTGTTTCGTAATTTCTACTAGATAGTTATTAGGAAGGATTACATCTGAATCTAAGATAATAAAGTAATTTCCTGTAGCCTTGGTCATTCCATAATTTCTACTTGATCCAGGACCTGTATTTTCTGTCTCAAAATATTGAATAGCCAATTCTGAAGTATATTTATTTATAATCAAATCACTTTTTTCAGAAGATCCATCTTCTACAATACAAACTTCAAAGGGCTCATCATATTCTTGAGCGCTTATACTCGCTAATAATTCGTCTATTTCTTCAGGACGATTGTATACAGGGATGATAATGGAAAAAAATGGTTTCACGGGCTTTGTTATGTTACAGAAAAGTTAATTTCTTGTCCGTTGATTTTAAATAAAACTGAATCGTATTTTTTTTCTATAAAAACTTCTGCATCTTCGACCGATATGTTATAATCAATCTTAGTAATCGCTTTTTTTACAGTATTAGAAAAATCAGATTCAATTATATGTTCATCTGATTCAAGTGTTAGTATTTGATTTTCTTTTAAAAAAGAAAGTGTAGTTCCTTTTTTACTTTTCAAATTCGTATCACTCACAATAATGGTCTCAAGCATAATAAACCCTCCTAACTCCGCAATTTTTAAATATAAATCGCCATAAGCCGATACCGCAAATTTCTTAATTCCGTAGGCTACAATATCTGCTTCAATTTTAAGATCAACCTCTGTTCTCTCCATCAACCTAAAGCTTTCAGATGATTTAAATACTGTATCCATTTTCTTAAAAAAACCCATGTCTTAAATTTAATTGTAAAAATAGTATAAAAATATGCAATAAAACTATAAAATACTTTGACTCTAGTACAAGTTATTATTGACTTTGGGGACTGAAAATAGTGTTTTCGCGTACATTGCAATCTCTACTAAAGAAGTATTTTAAGTACCTTTTTTATACTCTGAAACAGTTACATCCTCTAAATTTAACGTATCACTGTTAGAATTTTTCCATGATAGCGTCACTTACACCCATATTAGAAAACCCACCATCATGAAATAAATTTTGTAAGGTTACTTTCTTTGTCAAATCTGAAAACATAGAAATAGTGTAATTTGCACATTCTAAAGCAGTTGCATTCCCTAAAGGACTCATTTTTTCTGAATATGCAATAAAACCATCAAATCCTTTAACTCCAGTGCCTGCGGTTGTTGGGGTTGGAGACTGAGAAATGGTATTTACACGCACTTTATGATCTCTACCAAAGAAGTAGCCGAAACTTCGTGCAACAGACTCTAAATAAGCTTTATTATCTGCCATATCATTGTAATCTGGAAAGACTCTTTGCGCAGCCATATAGCTCAACGCAACAATACTTCCCCATTCATTCATGGCTTTCTTCTTGTATAGAATATTCAACGTTTTATGAAAAGAAACCGCAGAAACATCCCATCCCTTTTTTGTAAAATCATAATTAGGGTCTGTATACGACTTTCCTTTTCTAACATTTACGGACATCCCAATAGAATGTAACACAAAATCGATTTTACCACCTAAAATCTCCATTGCTTTTTCTACAAGATTCTCCAAGTCTTCTATTGAAGTTGCGTCTGCCGAAATTATTTGAGAACCTGTTTTTGCCGCCAGAATTTCTAATGTTCCCATTCTAATTGAGGCTGGCGCATTAGTTAAAACAAACTCCGCACCTTCTTCATGTGCGCGTTCAGCAGTTTTCCAAGCAATAGAATGCTCATTTAATGCACCAAATATAATTCCTTTTTTACCCTTTAGTAAGTTGTACAATATATTTATTTTTTTTTGTAATTGTTGGCTGTTGTTCGCCTTACTCTTATTTATTTCTTGCAAAAAGAACTAACTTAAGAGTTCTTTTGCATGTATCATTGCTGAGTCAGAAATATCTTTACCACTTAGCATTTCTGCAATTTCTTTAATACGTTCTTCGGTAGATAATTGCTTTAAATTCGTGGTTGTAACTCCGTTTATCTCTTCTTTATATACCTTATAGTGTTTGCTACCTTTTGCAGCAATTTGAGGTAAATGAGTAATTGCGATTACCTGCATATTATTTCCCATTTGTCCCATAATAGCTGCTATTTTATTAGAAACCTCTCCAGAAACTCCAGTATCTATTTCATCAAAAATAATGGTTGGTAGTTGCGTGTTTTCTGACAATACTTTCTTTACAGATAGCATGATTCTTGATAATTCACCACCAGAAGCAACTTTTTTCAACTCCCCAAAATTACCACCTTTATTTGCAGAAAAGAGAAACTCTAGATGGTCTTTACCATTATTAAAATAAGTATTTGTAAGTGTTGCTTTTATAGAAAAACGTGCATTTTCCATTCCTAAATCCGTTAACAAAAATTCTAATTGTTTGGTTAATTTAGGGATTGCTGATGTTCTTGCTTTTGATATTTTTTCTGCAACCACGTCTAATTTTTTAGAGATTGCTGAAATTTTCTCTTTTTTATGGTTTAGATCTCCTTCTGCGGTCTCTACCTGCCTTACTTTATCAGATAACTCCTCAAAAACCAATAATAATTCCTGATTTGAGTTTACGTAGTGTTTCTTTTGAAGATTATATAACAATTGTAATCTGTCATTAATTTCTTCTACTTCATTCGGATTAAAATCTACATTGTCGTTTACAGTTTCTAACTCAGAAACAATATCATCCATCTCTATTTTTATAGAGGTAATTCTATCTGCTAACTCTTGGTATTCCTTAGAAAAAGATGCTATTTTAGAAATTTTAAATTCTAAGGTATTTAATAAGTTTTGAAGTCCAACTTCTTCATGTATTGAAAGTTCTAAGCTTTCAGATAAATTGAGTTTTATATCTTCTATATTATTTAACTTCTCTAACTTTTCTTCTAAACCTGATTGTTCGTCTTCTTTAATATTTGCATCTTCAAGCTCTGTAAACAAGTGTAAATTGTAATCATATTGCTTATTTGCTTCTTTTTGAGCTGTTTCTAAAGACAATAATTCCTTTTTTAAAGAACCTAATTGAATAAAACCTCTCTTATACGAAGCTATTCTATCTGTATTTTTAGCCAATGCATCTAAAATTTCAAATTGAAAACTTGCATCAGACAGTTGCATGGTTTGGTGCTGAGAATGCACATCTATCAATTTTGATCTTAGCTCGTTTAAAACATTTAAAGTAACTGGTGTATCATTTACAAAAGCCCTTGATTTACCTGAAGGAAGAATTTCTCTCCTAATAATTGTTTCAGGTTCATAATCTAAATCTACTGAAATAAAAAAGTCTTGTAAACTGTAATTAGAAATGGCAACTTTTGCTTCTACAATGCATTTAGTAGACGTATCTTTTAATGAAGACAAATCTGCTCTATTTCCTAAAACTAGGCCTAGAGCACCTAACAAAATAGATTTACCAGCACCTGTTTCTCCAGTAATTATAGATAAACCTGAGGAAAATTCAATACTTAAGCGATTTATTAATGCGTAATTATTTATAGATAATTGTGTAAGCAAATTGACTAATTTTTAGAAGTTAAAATTAGTGAAATTTGTTGAATTTAATCTAACTTTCTCCATTTAGAATTATTGTTTGGAGAAATTTTTCTTAGAGATTGTATCAAACGTTGTTTGTTTCTAGTCTTTGCATCTTCAGAATACATGCTTACAATTTCATCTGCTTTTGCATCAAAAAATAATCTAATTAAATAATTACCAACTGTTTTATTGAAGATACGCTCTAAAGTTAATAAACTCGTTTCAATAGTTTGCTGGGCAGAAGCTTTAGACTTTACAATGTTATCAAATCCTTTTCTATGATAAGTATAAAGTAAGTCTCGATAAACCCTTAATTTTGGAGATAATAAGTTATCTATTAATGCATATCTATTTTGTTTACCCACCACGTTTTGCCAAGAAGAAATTCCGCTTTGCTGCGCCTGTAACATTATATTTTGTGCTTCTTTTAATTCGGTTTCACCACCATATTTAGAAAAGGTATCTGCGTCTACCCCTAAAATTATATTTACATAAAAAACAATGGATGACACCAAATTACTGTCAAAAGAATTTTTATTATAAATTAAAGGATCAAACTCATTGTATTTAAAATTGAATTCGTTGTCCTTAATGTTTAATATTGGTGAAGCATAACTAGAATTGTAAACAGGTCTTGTAGATTGTACTTGAAGCGTTGCAGTAAAATTATTATTATTTCTAGAAGTTATAATAATTGTCATTGCACAATTAACACGTTCTTCTAGCTTTACAATTCTATTTGTCCACTTGGTTTGATTTATATATTCATTTAATGATTGTTGTAAAGTAGTAAACACTTGTTTATTAGAACCTCCAATTTGATCAGAATTTACGGTAACCAGACAGTTTAACTCTTGAGCATTCAGGCTAAAAAATAAGAATAATAGTATAAAAAGTGATATTAATTTATGCATATTCAATTTTATATATTAAAGCGTTTTGAAACAAGAACTTTAGACGGCATAATATGTTTTAAACTATTCGTCTTGTTTCTTGATTCGATTTACAATTTCATTCATAATGTCTTTCGCAACTGCTACTTTAGACTTTAATTTGAATGCTTTTTCATTAAATTCTTTATCAATTATAGTAATTTTATTTGTGTCGTTCGCAAAACCAGCACCTTTATCTTGCAGAGAGTTTAAAATAATAGCATCTAAATTTTTTCTTTTTAATTTGCCTTTTGCATTTTCTATCTCATTGTTAGTTTCTAATGCAAAACCAACCAAATACTGCTGTTTTTTTATAGCACCTAAAGACGCTAAAATATCTTTAGTAGGTGATAACGATAATTCTAACGCTGTATCTGTCTTTTTTATTTTCTGGGAAGCACTCTTTTTTGGTTTATAATCTGCAACTGCCGCAGAAAGTATCGCAATATCTACATCTTTAAAATACATATGGGAAGCATCATACATTTCTTCAGCAGAGACAACGTCTACTCGATGCACTAAAGAATGTTTTATTTGTTGATTGCTTGGCCCAGAAATCAAAAATACTTCTGCCCCTAAATTTGCAGCAGCACTTGCAATCGCAAATCCCATTTTTCCTGAAGAATGATTTCCTATGAAACGAACAGGGTCTATTGCTTCATATGTTGGTCCGGCCGTAACTAAAACCTTCTTACCTTTTAAAGGTAGTTTAGAGCTTATATCCTTCTCTATAAAAAAAACAATGTCTTCTGGCTCTGCCATTCTACCTTCGCCTATTAAACCACTTGCAAGCTCACCTGAAGTTGCAGGGATTAAAATATTATCAAAACTTTGTAATTTTTTTAAACTTTCTAAAGAAGATGGATGCTTGTACATATCCAAATCCATTGCAGGTGCAAAATAAACTGGACATTTAGATGATAAATAAGTTGCTAATAATAGATTATCACAAGTTCCGTTTGCCATTTTAGACAAAGTATTTGCGGTAGCGGGTGCAATTAACATGTAATCTGCCCAAAGACCTAAATCTACATGATTGTTCCAAAGTTCATTTTCATCTTCTTTAGAATAAAAAGTAGAATGAACTGGATTTTTAGAAAGTGTAGAGAGTGTGAGAGGTGTTATAAAATTTTTAGACGCAGGAGTCATGATAACTTTGACTTCTGCGCCTAATTTTATAAACAAACGAACTAGACTAGCCGTTTTATATGCTGCAATTCCAGCAGTAATTCCTAAAAGAATTTTTTTTTCTTTTAAGATAGACATTACTCTGTTTCTGGAGTTCTGTGATATACTTTGTCATTTAACCACTCTTCAACAGCCATAGCCGTTGGTTTTGGTAACCTTTCGTAAAATTTAGAAACTTCTATTTGTTCTTTATTCTCGAATACTTCTTCTAAAGAATCGTTGTATGTTGCAAATTCATCTAATTTGTCTACTAATTCTCTTTTTAAATCAGAATTAATTTGATTAGCTCTCTTTGCAATAATAGAAATAGCCTCATAGATATTCTCTGTTGGCGCTTCAATTTCATTCTTATTGTAAGTAACTGTACTTAACGGTGCTTTCGTATCTTTATAATCCATCTTAAATAATTATTTCTTTTGTAAATTAGCTACTAATGCTGCCTGCTTTGCTACTAAAGCATCAACTCTTGTTTTTTCTTTTTGCAATGTTGCAAACATCTCGTTTGCATCCTCCAAATACTTAGATTCTGGGAAACTCTTTTTAAGTCTCTCATAGTCTTCTGTTGCATCTGATATTCTTTCTAACTTTCTTCTATCATAACTTTTCAAAACAAAATCATGTCCTGCTTTAAAGCTATAATAAATTGCTTCTTCTTTATATTTAGTTCCTAAAAAGTCTTCCAATAAATTATCAAAAGCCTTAATTGCTGCCTTATAATTTCTTAAATCATAATCTGCAGTTCTATAATATGTTTTCGCTATCTCGAAATATTTTTTTTCTAACTTTAATCTTATTTCTGAATAATACGTATTTGCTTCATCAATTTTATCTGAATCTGGATAAGTATTGATAAAACTTTGAAAAGCCTCTAAAGCCTTATTTGTGTCTGTTGGATCAATACTAAAACGAGGAGATGCTAATTTATAACTGTAAGCCGATAAAAATGCTGCTTCTTCTTTCTTAGAACTTTTTGAATAATCTTTTGTAAAACGGTCAAAATTATAAGCTGCTATTCCGTAATTTTTTTCGTTAAAATTAGATTGCGCAATCATAAATTTAATTCGCTCCATTTGAGGCTTACCTCTATAGATAGGTGTAATTTTATCGAATAAGCGCAAAGCTTTACTGTAATCTTGACTTTCGTACATTTTTACAGCCATTTTGTACTGCTCTTCCGAGGTACCTTTATTTAATACTTTTTGGTACTCACCACAAGAAGAAAGCAGTACAGTAAAAAGCACTAAATACGCTAAATTTTTAATTTTTTGCATTGGGCAAAATTAGTGATTAATTATGGATTAATAAAACGTTTTTAAACACACTTACTACTATAGTGCAATAATCAATAAAAAAAGAACAAATTACCACAAATTTGGTACTAAAAAATTGTTAATCTTACTGTATGGATCGTATTTTTTATACTTAATATAATCAGGAATTAAACTTAAAAACCTATTTTAATCTGTGTATTAAAAAAAACTTACTTTAAAACGTATTTACAAAATTTACAATCTTTTGATGTAATTCTTTAGAGACTTTTACTAATGGCAAACGTACTTGGTTGCTGCCAAAACCTAATTCTTGTAAAACAGTTTTTATTCCTGCAGGATTATTTTCTTCAAAAATAGCATCAATTATAACCATCATTTTAAAATGGATCGCGTATCCCTCTTTATTTTTACCTTCTAAACCGCAATTTATTAAGGTAGAGAATTCTTTTGGATATGCCTGTCCAATTACAGAAATAACTCCAGAACCTCCTGCCAAAGTTATACCTAAAGCCAAATCATCATCACCAGAAATAATTAAAAAATCTGTGGGTTTATTTTTTAATAACTCTAAATATTGCTGCATATTATTTCCAGCCTCTTTAATACCAACAATGTTTTCAAAATCATTTGCCAAACGAATTGTAGTAACTGCACTCATGTTTTTTGCTGTTCTACCAGGAACATTGTACAAAATAATTGGTATATCACTTACCTCAGCTAATGCTTTAAAATGCTGATAAAAACCCTCTTGCGTTGGTTTGCTATAATAGGGCACTACAGATAAGATACCATCAATATTACTTAAATCTGTTGCCTGTATCTCTTTAATAACCTCTAAGGTATTATTACCACCTATTCCCAATACTAATGGCACTCTACCTGCATTCGTTTTTATTATAAGAGCTATAATTCGAAGTTTTTCTTCTTTAGATATTGTTGCGCTTTCTGCAGTTGTACCATTTATTACCAAATAGTTAATTCCATTATCTATATTGAAATTAACCAACTTTACCAGTGCATCAAAATCTACACTTAAATCTTCTTTAAAAGGGGTAATTAAGGCGACTCCCGTTCCTACAAATTTTTGCATTTCTATCTATTTAAAGCTACAAAACTACAATATTAAGATTGATTTATAAAACGGATATAGCATCTAATAGCAAGAATAAACAACTTTATATGGAAAGTTTAAATTTATAGCTTTTTAAGAATTTGAAGGTATCTTTTTAATTCTGAAGTAAATCCTGTTATATTTTGTGTTTTTTCTGAAATTTCTATCTCGTACAATTTAGAATTCACACCTGTAAAACCAACTTTAAACTCTGCTTTTGATTCTAAAACTGCACGTTCTAAATACAGATTATTTTTATTAAAATATCCAATTAACAAATCAAAGGGTTCTTCTAAGAAACATTTAAAACTTTCTTCCGTAAATTGTCCTGTCCAATTTACATTTTTTTTCGTGAAGTGCTTATAAGAAAATTCATCACTTTTATTATACTTTCGTAGGCTATAAATCCTAATATTTCTAGATTCTAAAATAATTTCAATCTCTTTTTGTAAATCCATTTCAGAAGAAATCTCTTCAGTAGAAATAATAGCTATCGACTTTATTTTTTCTAAAGATGGTGTGCGCCTATTATCTGTCTGAGATAATAACTGATTTAACTTCTTTTTTAAAACAGTTTCCTTAAAGCCTTGAAACATCATTTATGATTAAAATTGAGAACATAAAAATAGTAATTATTCTTTTACTATTTCTAATAATATAAACTGATTTAATTGTTTTCCATATAACTGAAAATTATCATCTGAGACCAACACAAGAGACTCATTACCATTTTCTAAAACGGGGCCCAAAGTAATACCTTCTATATTGTCTATAATTCCTTCAGTTAAATGCTCTTTAAAATCTTCAAAGTTTACAAGCAACCTTTTTGTTAGCGGTGTAAATTTCGAATTTATTAATCCCTCAGAACCTATAATATTGGTGGTTTCTAAAGTTATTTCTGCATCAAAAATTCGTATTATATTGCCATAAGCGCCATAGCCATTTTGATAGGTTCTTTCAATAATAAAAAATTTATTTTCAGCATATTCTAAAATTGCAGTAACTCCGTTTAAATTTATGTTTCCTTTAGCAACCTTACTAATTGGTTCTAATTGATAGGCAAATTGTTTACTGGCTTTTTTAGTTGCTGTGTTAAAATAAGTAATTCTAACAGGAGATTGTGTTTTAGTAAAACCCGGTTCAACTCCATCATTTTTTAGAGGAGCCTCCATAACAGCCCAAAACCCTTTTTTATCGATACTTTTAGAAGAGCCCTCTAAAACTCCATTGTGTTTTATATTTTCTAAATTCTGTAGGCTTTTTGGAAGTGGATACTCAGTAATAAATTTCCCAGAAAAATCTGTAGTAAATATTGTGGGTCTTCTTCCATTTCGAATGGCACCTTCGCTAGAAAAATTGATTTGCTGATTTTCTTCATCCACAAAAATAGATTCTAAATCCAGCGTATTTTCATTGTAAAAATTAGTATTTGAATCTTTTAATACAATAACCTCTTCAAAATTAATTCCCGCTATTCTTCTTTTTTCGATATCAATATTTCCTTTTAAAAATCTTGGCGTTTTTGTATCGTCTACAGCAAAATAATAAAAACCATTACTATAATCTAAACCAGAAAGACCACCAATTGGACCATTTTTAAACGAAACAGTATCTTTTAGAACATACTCACTTAAAAAATTTAATTGTATATCTTTTCTTTTTTCACAAGAAAACGCAATACTAATCAATACAAAAAAAACAACTATTATTTTCATATATATGATGTTTTTATGCCTTCTTAAATCTTCTTTCTGTTATCATCAGATTGTGAATCAATCAATTTATTGTAAGGGTCTACACCTACTTCAATCGGTTTTTCATCTACAATGATCGTTAGCTTATTGTTGATTGAGGTAATCTTATGCTTTTTTAAATATAGTAGTTTTTCTTTCATAACACCCTCAACATCTTCTTCTGAAAAAATACCTATATCTATATAATCTGCTAAAGGAACTGATAGAATTGGTTTCTTCATTTTAGCTGTTTTATATGACAAGGTGTCTCCAACCTTTTCACCATAATAACGTTTTCCTTTTTCATCATTTCTATATTTAGCAACTTCAAACTCAATATCAACTTGATGTGTTCCATTTTCCAATTCAGTTACTTTCGTATTCGTTATTCTGTTTTTATATAAAGTAATGGTTTCGAACATATCTTTAATTAAATATTGCAGAGAATCTGGAGTAGCTTCTCTTAAATAGTTTACAAATTCAATAGAAGTTGTATAAGGAGGTTCTTGAAATTTTACTTTATTTATAAATTTCTGAATTGCTCCATTCATTTTTTCTTCTCCAATATAATCGCTTAAAGCATATAAAACCATAGACCCTTTTTGATAATGTATATACCCTTGACCATCATTGTACATTATAGCATTTTCACGTTTTCTTTCTAGGGTTCTTTGCGATAAGTATCCATCTAAAGCTTCCTTTAAAAAAGTTCTCATTTTATTTTTTCCTTGCACCTTTTCAATCACTTTCAAAGAAACGTATTCTGACATACTTTCTGAGAGCAAAGTTGCCCCTAAAACGTCTGCTCCAATTACTTGATGTGCCCACCATTGGTGCGCTACTTCATGAGCTGTTACGGCAAAAGGATAATCTACTCCAGTATCATCTGTATCATCTACATCTGCAATAAAACCAATTCCTTCTGAAAAAGGCATTGTATTTGCAAACGCCTGTGCAAAGGTCCCTCCTGTTCTTGGAAACTCAATAATTCTTGCTTGTCTAAATTGATAAGGACTAAAGTTTTCTAAATTATAATTTAAGGATGCTTTCATCCCTTTCATCATTCTATCTAAATTAAAGCTATGTTGTTTGTGATAGTAAATTTCTAAACTAATTCCATTAAACATTTCTTTTTTTACTTCATATCTACCAGAATTAAAAGCATAAAAATTCAGAATTTTACTATCCATTTTGTAATGAAAATATCTACGTTCTCCTTCTGTCCATTCTTTTTGTAAATAGCCTGGAGCAATCGCAATTTGGTCTTTGGATGTAGAAACGGTTGCCTCAAAATTAATCCAATCAGAATCTTTAGAAATATAAGTATCTCCCAAAGCTGATAAATCTGATGGATGTGCTTTTAGATCATTTTTTTGTAAATCATATTTTTTACGAGTTTTATTATCTGTTAATTCTCCCTGTGTTGAATAGCCTAAAGATGGAAATAAATCAAAATTATTAATGAAAGTACCGTTTTCTCTAACTGGAGATCTTCTTCTATAGGTTGTGTTTTTATTACCTTTAACTGTTACTGCTAATTCTAGAGTATCTCCGGGCATAATTTTGTTTTGGAAATAATAAATATCAAAATTATGGATGGTATCCTCAGAAACTAATTTATTGGGTTTACTAAACTCAAAACTACTTTTTAAATTATTATGATTTAAGAAAAGACTATCTATTGGGGTATCTGTTTTGTTAACCATTTGAACTTTTGCAGATGCTTCAAAGAATCTTTCCTTCGGATAAATATCCATATTTGCATTCACAGCTATTACTCTAGGTTGTTTGTAATCTTCAAACTTTTTATATTTCTTCTCCCATTCTACACTTCTTAATTCTGATTCTTTCGAAGAGGTTCTTTTTCCTTTAGAACCTGTTTCTTGATAAATAGAAAATCCTAAACTGAAAAAAGCAATTAAAAAAACTAACAAGCTAATGGCATAACCACCTTTAAATCTTGATTTTACCAACGATAATCTTTCTTTAAATGAAGCAGGAATTCCTCGAACCCAAAATAATCCTGACATAACTAACAAAGCCAAACCACAAAATATCCAATAGGTTTTATACACTAAAAATTGGGTTAAAATACCATAACCATTCATATCAGAATAGCTGAACCCTGGTCCTTGATTGTATTTAAAAATGGACTGTTCTAACCCTGCAAATGATAAAAATGGCATTCCAATAGAAATAACCAATAAAGCAAAAAGCCCTAAATAAGGATTCCCAATTAAAGTTTGAATAAAAATAGCCAACAAAGCCCAAATTAAATAACTTAGAAAATCTAAGAAATAAAGATCCATTATATAATGCCCTATTTCAAAATTATAATACCCTTTATAAATTTGAAAAAGGATTCCTGAAATCATAATAACGGTTAATAATAGCAGTTGCATCTTTATCAATGCAATCAACTTAGAAAATAAAAGGGTCCAATTTGGAACAGGAGTTACATCAATTATATGATTTACTTTGGCAATTTTTGCTCTGTGAACCAACATTCCAGCATATAAAAATGTACAGATATTGATAGAAGCGGAAAAAACACCTCCAATATTTAACATTTTCCAAGTAACTGGCAGTGTAGGCGTTCCAAAAATATCTCCTATTTCAGACAAACCAACAATCATTAATACCAAACCTACCAACACAATGGAAATAAAAGCCCAGCTTTTAACAATATATTTAAAATCTATATTTGATAATTTCCAAGTTGTTTTTAAATTTTGAATGAACGAAAAATCATATGATGTCTTTGGTAAGGTAATTCTTGTAATTCCACTAAAATTTGTTTTTGTAATTCTCTCTCCTTTAGATTTTTTGAATGAAAAAGAAATCGCGTTTTGACTAAAAGTGAAAAACTTATAAACCAATCCAAAAATTAAAGTTGAAACTCCAAACCACAATAAACGGTTGTATACAATCATTTCTTTGATAGGAATGTGCAATTCATTTTGTTCTGAAGGCGTCCAGTATTTTGTATAATAGTTAACTGCTCCAGAACCAAAGGGATCTAAAAGAGCCAATAACCATCTTTGTTCAGGGTCAGAAAGTAGACTTTCTACAACTCCTTGAACAAATAAAAGTAAGATTACAGTAATAAAACCTGCTGCTATATTTCTCGAAAAAGTAACCACTGCAAAAACAATAGCTCCAAACAATAAAATATTTGGAAGAATAAAAATCAAATAAGCTTTTAAATAAGTTATAAGCTGGAAAGAACCTATAATATCTGCATTTGTTCCTGGAAATCGAAAGCCAATAATCATACCTATTGCAATAGATAAAACGATAATCGATACGACTAGAATTGCACTAAAAAATTTAGCGAAAAGATAATTAGATTTTGTAAACGGATACGAATATAAGATCGTATGCATTTCACTTTTATAATCTCTATATATAGAAACTCCAATTATGGAAGGAAATAAAAAGAAAATAAAAACAGTTAATGCATTAAGTAAATTATTTACCCCTGAAGGAGAGTTTACAATTCTAGAAGAACCTATCGTTGCTGTAACTGAATCGAAAAAACCAGCGGTAGCAGCTGATAAAAATAATGATAAGCTGAAAAAAATGGCCAAATAAATATAAAAAGCTGGTTTGTTAAACCAGTATTTTAGTTCTTGTTTAAATATTGTTAAAAACATGCTGTTAATCTGTATTTGATGATTTGACTAAATTGTACGTGTAAACTTCTTTGCTTTGATTTTAAACAAGTTGCGGTTCATCTTGCTTTAAAGCAATAAAATATACATCGTCCAATTGGGGAGCAACAGAAATAAAATCTTCTGAAGGCTTTTCAGCAGCATGTACTCTTAAATTCAATGTATTGTCCTGATTGTAGTTAGATGATAAAATACTATATAACTTTTCATTTTCATCTAAATGATCTCTTTCAATGGTTTTCTGCCAAATAGTTCCTTCAATTTCTTTAGTAGCCTTAATTGGAGTTGTATGTTTTAAAATTCTTCCTCCGTTTAAAATTGCCATTTCATTACACAACTCCTTTACATCTTCTACAATATGCGTAGAAAAAATAACGGTGCAATTTGTACCAACTTCGCGTAAAACATTTAAAAAACGATGTCTTTCCGCAGGATCTAAACCAGCAGTAGGTTCGTCTACAATAATTAATTTTGGATTGTTTAGAAGTAACTGAGCAATTCCAAACCGTTGTTTCATTCCTCCAGAATACCCCGCAACATCTTTTCGTCTTACATCATATAAATTTGTTATTTCTAAAACCTTTTTTACAATTGCATTTCTTTCTGACTTATTCGAAATCCCTTTTAAAGTTGCAAAATAATCAAGTAAATCTTCTGCAGACATTTTAGGATACACACCAAAAGATTGTGGCAAATAACCTAGAATTTTTCGCAAGGACATATTATCTTCTAAAACATCAATATCTCCAAAATTAATAGCACCAGAATCCGGACTTTGCAAAGTAGCGATTGTTCTCATTAATGATGATTTCCCTGCACCATTTGGCCCCAATAGACCAAACATACCTGTACCAATTTCAATACTTAAATTATCAATAGCTTTTACACCATTCTTATACGTCTTTGTTAAGTTTTCTATTACTAGCTTCATTTTTTTGGTTTTATTATAGTTGCTTTCTAACTATTATGACTTTAAATTTTGCAAATCTTATTATCTAACTTTGTTTTCAAAAGTAATATTTATATTATCATAATCTTCTAAATTTAATAAATTTTTGATATTTGTAGTTTTTCAATAAGTTTCAGTAATAAGTAGAAAGGTTCTAAAATTTGTTACACTTTTTATGATTTTTTTTACTACGAATCATAAAAATGGTTTTATTTTTACATTTATCAAAGAAAAATACAATCTTAAGAAACTAACAATGACAAAAGAAACAATTTTAAATAAAAGCTCACTTACTTTTTTAGAAAAATATCTAAACAACGCGGCTCCTACAGGATATGAATGGGAAAGTCAAAAAATTTGGATGGAGTATCTTAAGCCTTATGTAGACACTTTTATTACAGACACTTATGGCTCTGCAGTTGGAGTTATAAATCCGGATGCAAAATACAAAGTTGTCATTGAAGGTCATGCAGATGAAATCTCTTGGTATGTGAATTATATTTCTGATAATGGATTGATTTATGTGATTAGAAATGGAGGTTCAGATCATCAAATTGCTCCAAGTAAAATTGTAAACATTCACACTAAAAGCGGAATTGTAAAAGGTGTTTTTGGCTGGCCTGCAATTCATACAAGAGATAAAGGAAAAGAAGAAGCGCCAAAACCAGATAATATTTTTATTGACACAGGTTGCGCAACTAAAAAGGAAGTTGAAGATTTAGGCATACATGTAGGCTGTGTTATTACCTATCCAGATGAATTTCATATTTTAAATGGAGACAAATTTGTTTGTAGAGCTCTAGACAACAGAATGGGCGGATTTATGATTGCTGAAGTTGCGCGTTTATTAAAAGAAAATAAAAAAGAATTGCCTTTCGGGTTATACATTACAAACTCTGTGCAGGAAGAAATAGGATTGCGTGGGGCAGAAATGATTACACAGACCATACAACCAAATGTTGCTATTGTAACAGATGTTACACATGACACAACAACTCCAATGATTGATAAGAAAAAGGAAGGTCTTTTAGAGATGGGTAAAGGTCCAGTTATTGCCTATGCACCAGCTGTGCAACAAAAATTACGTGATTTAATAACAGAAACTGCAGAAGCGAACAAGATTCCTTTTCAGCGTTCTGCTTTGTCTAGAGCAACAGGTACAGATACAGATGCTTTTGCATATAGCAATGGTGGTGTGGCTTCTGCGTTAATATCATTACCATTGCGCTACATGCATACCACTGTAGAAATGGTACACAGAGATGATGTAGAAAATGTAATTAAAATGATTTATGAAACACTATTAAATATCAAAGGTGGAGAAACTTTCTCTTATTTTGAATAAATAACAAAGCGTTATTGTAAAAAAGAATGACGAGGCAATCTCATTTACAGATTACTTTACCTTTTTTACAATAACGTTTTTCTTTTCATATGGACGAACTCATTGATATTTTAAACCCTGAAGGAAAATCAACTGGCAAGACTGCTTTAAAATCTGAAGCACACAAAAATGGTTGGTTTCATGCAACTGCTCATATTTGGTTCTTTACCTCGGATGAAAAAATACTACTTCAAAAAAGAGCGCTTACTAAAAAGGTGTTTCCAGGAATTTGGGACATTTCTGTGGCAGGACATATTGGTGCTGGTGAAGAAATATTAGAAGGAGCTAAAAGAGAAGTTTTTGAAGAAATTGGCTTAATACTGGAAAATAAAGACTTCATTAAAATTGGAACAAGAATTCATCAAGTTAACCATGAAAATGGTATACAAGATAATGAACACCATCATGTTTTTATCGCTGAATTAAAAACACCCATATCTGAACTTACAATGCAACCTGAAGAAGTTGCTGGTTTAGAATTATGGGATTTAAAGGTACTAAAAGAAACAAAAAACCTTGAAAACGTTTTACTTCCAAGGTTTCATGAATATTATGTTACTGTATATAATAAGATTATTTCATACTTAAAAGAAAATTAGATTTTTGATTGGTACGTATACAAATCAAAATACCTCCCTTTTGCCATTATCAATTCATCATGAGTTCCTCTTTCTACAATACTACCTGCTTCTATAACTAATATTTGATTTGCTTGTTTTATAGTACTCAATCGGTGCGCAATTACAATAGTAGTTCTATCTTTCACCAATTCAGATAAACTTTTCTGAATTAAAGACTCACTCTCTGTATCTAAACTTGAAGTTGCTTCATCTAAAATTATAATTTTTGGGTTTGCTAAAATTGCTCTTGCAATTGCCAAACGTTGGCGCTGACCACCAGATAACTTCACACCTCTTTCCCCTATTAGGGTATCTAAACCATCTTCAAAACGATCTGTAAATTCACTTACATACGCAGCTTTTACAGCATTTTGTAATTCCTCTTCAGTTGCATTTGGCCTTGGAAATAAAATGTTTTCTCTAATGGTTCCTTCAAACAAAAATTCATCTTGTAGAACCACACCTAAATGTTTCCGATAACTAGACAATTTCACATTGGCTAAATCTTGATTGTCTATTGTGATTTTACCAGATTCCGGATTTAAAAAAGTAGCAGACAAGCCTGCAATGGTAGATTTTCCTGAACCAGAACTTCCAACCAATGCTGTTACAGATCCAGAAGGTACTTGAAAACTAATATTATTTAATACTTCTTTTCCTTCTTCATATGCAAAAGAGACATTGTCAAAAACAAGTGCTCCTTCCATATTTTGTAATTCTATTGTTCTATTTTCATCGTCTTCCTCTGCAGACATATTCATCAATTCTTCTGTTCTGTCTAGACCTGCCAATGCTTCTGTTAACTGACTTCCAATATTACTCATTTGTACAATTGGTGCTATCATTAAACCTAATAAAAAAGTAAAGGATAAGAATTCTCCAACTGTCAGTTCTCCAGTCATAATTTTATATCCACCAATCCCCATAATTCCGGTAGTTGCAAGGCCTAACAAAAAAGTAGCAGCACTTGACATGATTGCAGTTGCGGTTAAACTCTTTTTTACATTTTGAAATAACTTATCTACTCCTTTTTCAAACGTTTCATTTTCTTGCGCTTCTGCATTGAATGCTTTTATAACTCTTACTCCAGATAATGTTTCTGTTAATCTTCCTTTTACTTCTGCATTAATAACGCCTCTGCTTCTAAAAATAGGACGAATATATTTAAACGCATTTAAAGCTACCACTCCGAAAACAGCCACAGGAACCAATACAAAAAAAGTCATAGAAGGACTAATTTGAATTAGCAATATCATAGATATTACCGCAGTAATTGTTCCACCAACGAGCTGAACCAAACCAGTTCCTATTAAGTTTCGAACTCCTTCTACATCGCTCATAATTCTAGAAACCAATGCTCCTGATTTTGTATTGTCAAAAAAACGAATAGGTAATGACAATACCTTCTTTTGAACTTGTGCTCTTAATTCTGATATTAAGTATTGTGCTTGTACACTTAAAATACGTGTTAGTAAAAAAGAAGTAACTGCTTGCACTAAAATTGCCAAACCAACAATAAGTAATAGACTGTATAGTTGCTCATAATCCTTATTAGGAATTACATCATCTAACAGCGTTTGAATTTTTAAAGGAGCAACCAAACTAGACAATCTGCTGAATACAATAAGTATCAAACCTATAAAGACCAACTTTCGCTTTGGCCAAATAATGGTTTTAAATGCTTTTAAAATAGAAACTTTTGGTTTCTTCTTCTCTTTTTTTGAATCTTGTAAGTGTTGCATTAATGCTTTTAAATTTAGAATGTTGTTACTTCAATATTGTCAATTTATATGCCAATGAAAAGAACTATGACAGATTAACAAAAGTACAACATACAAAAAGACCTGTCAGCTTTTTAAAACAGAACAGGTCTAAATAAATTTATTTCAAGGTTATTTATAATCTACTACCTATAATACTTTGCACAATTTCCGGATTTAATAAGGTAGAAACGTCTCCAAGCTTGTCTATTTCATTGCAAGCAATTTTACGTAAAATACGACGCATAATTTTACCTGACCGTGTTTTTGGTAATCCTTCTGAGAACTGAATTTTATCTAATTTTGCAATCGGGCCAATTCTATCTGTAATTAATTGATTGATTTCTTTTTTTAAATTATCGTGATTTCTACTTTCTCCAGTATCTTTTAAAGTTACATATCCATACAATGCACTGCCCTTTATGTCATGCGGAAAACCAACAATAGCAGATTCTGCTACAGCTGGATGCTCATTTATAGCATCCTCAATTGGTGCTGTTCCTAGATTGTGCCCAGAAACAATAATTACGTCATCTACTCTACCTGTAATTCTGTAGTAACCAACCTCATCCCTTAAAGCACCGTCACCTGTAAAATACATATTCTTATATGCAGAAAAATAGGTTTCTTTATAACGTTCATGATTTCCCCAAATAGTTCTTGCAATACTTGGCCAAGGAAACTTTACACAGAGTCTTCCCTCTACTTGGTTTCCTTTTAACTCTTTACCATTTTCATCAATTATTGCAGGCTGAATCCCAATAAAAGGTAAAGTTGCATACGTTGGCTTTGTTGGTGTAACATAAGGAATTGGTGTAATCATCATACCACCCGTTTCTGTTTGCCACCAAGTATCTATAATCGGACTTTTCTTTTTACCAACATTATCATTATACCAATGCCAAGCTTCTTCATTTATAGGTTCTCCAACAGAGCCCAATACTTTTAAAGAGGATAAATCGTATTTATCAACCAATTCTGTTCCGTGTTTCGCTAGCGCTCTAATTGCTGTTGGCGCTGTATAAAACTGATTTACTTTATGCTTTTCTACAATTTCCCAAAAACGACCAAAGTCTGGGTAACTTGGTACACCTTCAAACATTAATGTAGTTGCTCCGTTTGCTAACGGACCATAAACAATATAAGAATGACCAGTAATCCAACCAATATCTGCAGTACACCAATAGACATCTTCTTCTTTATATTGAAATGCATTTTTAAACGTATATGCTGTATATACCATATAACCAGCAGTTGTATGCACCATTCCTTTCGGCATCCCTGTAGAACCAGAAGTATATAAAATAAATAAGGGGTCTTCTGCATCCATAATTTCTGCTTCACATAATATCGAAGCTTTGTCTAATAATGGTTGTAACCATTGGTCACGGCCTTCTTTCATTTTAATTTCTGAATGAATTCTTTTCGCTACCAAAACAGTTTTCACACAAGGACAATTCTCCAAAGCTTCATCTACAATTCCTTTTAAATCAATGGTTTTTGCACCACGATAAGAACCATCAGAAGTAATGACCATTTTACAATCAGAATCATTAATTCTTGTTGCCAATGCAACTGCTGAAAAGCCTGCAAAAACTACGGAATGGATAGCACCAATTCTAGCACAAGCAAGCGTTGCAATAGCCAATTCTGGAATCATTGGAACGTAAATACATACCCTATCTCCTTTTTGAACTCCGTTTTCCTTTAAAACATTGGCAAACTTGTTTACTCTTTCTGATAATTGTTTATAGGTAATATGTTCTGCACCCTCACTTGGGTCATTTGGTTCAAATAAAATAGCCGTTTTATCTGCTCTTGTTGCCAAATGCCTATCAATACAGTTTTCTGTAATATTTAGTTTTGCCCCTTGAAACCACTTTATTGTTGGCTTAGAGAAGTCCCATTCTAAAACTTTATCCCATTTTTTTCTCCAAACAAAATGTTCTTCTGCAATCTCTTCCCAGAAATTTTCTGGCTCGCGAATAGATTTTCTGTAAACTTGATAATATTCTTCTAAATGTTTGATATGATAATTACTCATTGTTTGGCTAAATTATTTATTTTTCGGATTCTAAAAAAGAAACTAAACTATAAAAAATAATCCTTATATTTTTATTTATTCTACTTATAACAGTTTTTAGCAGATAAAACACAAAAAATATTAAAATTCAATATCAATTATATTAGAAGAACAATATATTTGTGTTCTATGAATTTTTACATTCTTTTAGAAATTTTTATTGAGAATTGGCATATTGTTCTATTATTTTTTGCCGTAGCAGTATTATATTCATCTGTTGGTTTTGGTGGTGGTTCTAGCTATTTGGCTATTTTAGCTATCACAGGTATTGTATTTACACAAATTAGAGCTACAGCTTTATTATGTAATATTGTGGTAGTTTCTGGAAATGTATTTATGTTCCTTCAACAAAAGAAAGTTAATTTTAAAAAAATATTACCCCTTGTTTTATTAAGTGTTCCACTGGCTTTTTTAGGTGGAACTGTAAAAATAAATCAGCAATTCTTTTTCATTTTATTAGGTTTCACTTTATTATTTGCTGCGATAACCATGTGGCTTTCAAAACAAATTGTTGCTTTGAATGAAAAAAACAACACTCCCAAAATTATAAGAAATGCAAGTTTTGGAGGTATTATTGGTTTTATTTCTGGAATGGTTGGTATTGGTGGTGGTATTTTTTTAGCTCCTTTATTAAATCTTACCAATTGGGATACTCCAAAAAAAATAGCGGCAACTGCCAGTATTTTTATTTTAGTAAACTCTATCGCTGGTTTTATTGGTCAATATTCAAATCCTGATTTTATAATCGATTGGAATCTAACTTTAATTTTATTAGTAACTGTTTTTATTGGCGGCCAAATTGGAAGTAGAATGAGCAATAAACTCTTTAACCCTATTCAATTAAAAAAAGCAACTGCCATTTTAGTTGCCTTTGTGAGCTTGCGTATCTTATATAAATATATATTTTAAACAGATACTTTCGCATACTTAAAACTTACACAAATAAAATATTGCGTATTAAAAGCAATCCAAATATCTTTGAAACAAAAATAAAAAATGCTAGAAAATATATTTACACTCTTCATGCTAATTATGTTACAAGCCGTCTTAGGTTTTGATAACTTGTTATACATTTCATTAGAGTCAAAGAAAGCACCAGAAACAGACAGAAAAAGAGTTCGAAAAGTAGGAATTTTGATAGCTATTGTCTTAAGGATTGTACTTTTATTTCTTTTGGTTTCTATAATTGGATATTTTCAAAAACCTTTTTCTTTTTTGACAGGTGGTTTTGAAGATGTTATAAAATTTGCTTTTAACGGCCATAGTATTATTGTTTTATTAGGTGGAGGATTTATAATTTATACAGCCATTAAAGAAATTTGGCACATGATTGGTACTCAAAATTTAGAGCAATCTGCAGCAGATCAGCGCAAAGGAACAAAATCTTCTAAAACCGTTATTTTTAGTATCGTATTAATGAATTTAGTATTTTCTTTTGACTCTATTTTAGCTGCTATCGGACTTACAAGTGCCATAGAAAGTGCTGCAACTGCATTTATTATTATGACTATTGCAATTGTTATCAGTGGTTTATTAATGTTATTTTTAGCAGATAGAATATCAGATTTCTTAGCAAAAAATAGGATGTATGAAGTTTTAGGGCTCTTTATTCTTTTTATAGTTGGTATTATGCTAATTACAGAAGGTGGGCATTTAGCACATTTAAAACTCTTTGGAAATGAAATTGTACCTATGAGTAAAACTACCTTCTACTTTGTAATTGCTATTTTAGTTATTGTAGACGTTGTACAAGGAAAATATCAAAAAAAGTTATTAGCTAGGAAGCAATAAATACAATTTCAAAAATAAAAAAAGAGCATTCATTCAGAATGCTCTTTTTTTTAAAAAATTATATAATATTTAACATTATTAATAATTTACAGCATAAAATATAAACTATTTTTGATTTAGAAACAAATAATGCGTTATTCGCATTATTATACAACTTCTAAAAAGTATTTTTAACACTTTTGTGTTAATTTTTCTAATATGAAGGTTTTGGTTGATTGGAAGTTGGTACTGGAGAGTACCAACTTTTTTACTTATACAATTTCAGGAAGACTATCCTGAACTCTTTGGATCACAATTTGAATAATTCTTTTATTTAATTCTGAAGCATTTAAACTGTAATAGGCGAACTCTTCTAATGAAAAAGCACCAATAATAAAACCTAACGTAAGGTTCTTATAATTAATATCTTTTACAAAAACTGCCTTTGACTTACTTCTCTTTTTTTGATCTGTTAAGCTAGAAAAATCTATTTTTCTTTTTGCTTTGTACATATTAAAAGATGCAATTAATAAATCGTGTTGCATTTTAATAACAGGTCTTAATGTCTGGTTTTGAAACAATTCTAATGCAGACATATTGTCTTTAATTAAATCTTCTAAAACAGGTCTTTCTTTATTCATTATCTAATAATTCATCTAATTCTAATTGAAAATCATACTGTAAATCTTCATGTAGTTTTTCAATTACTCGTTTAATCATTCTCACCTGTGTATCAAAAATACTTTGCAATCTTGTACTTCTTTGAATAGAAGGTTTAAAAGCCTTTAACTTCTTACAGAAATACAGCAACAATTCTGCTTCTGTTTCTTTCTTCTTAGAGTACCGAATGTGTTTTTTTATAGACGTTAATATTTTACGGCTTCCCTTTCTAATGTAGAAAAAACTCTTTGTATTAATTTCTTCAAACTGAGCATCTACCTCCTCTTTTAGAATCTGAATATAAGTTTCCTCGTCATGAGACTCAAACATTAAGTAGGTAAGTAATTCTTTGTTTTCTTTTTTAAATCGGGCCAACTGCAAGCACAACTCTTTTAAATCTGCAGCAGATTTATGAGCTAATTCATCTTTAAGTTGTTTTATAGTTACTGCCTTCAAACCCTTTTTTTTATGCTAAAAAAAGCCTCATGATTTTTAAAAAAATGAGGCTTATATTATCTCAGATTATTGTTCACTAGGAACCATAACCAATTCATTTACATCTGCAGTATAGTCTACACCTGGAACTTTAAAACCAAACAAGCTAAAAAACTCATCACTATAACCTTTTAAATCTCCTATTTCTGGTAAATTTTCTGAAGTTGCGTTTTTCCAAAGTTCAGCTATTTCTTCTTGCACATCTTCGCGCATTTCTAAATCATCAATTCTAATTCTTCCCTTTTCATCTAAAGCTAAATCACCTCCAAATAAACGCTGACTGAACAAACGTTGTATTTGCTCAATACAACCTTCATGAATTCCTTTTGCCTTCATAATTTTATACAATAAAGAAATGTATAACGGAATTACAGGAATTGCAGAACTTGCTTGTGTTACCAATGCTTTGTTTACAGAGACATAGGCTTTTCCTTTAATGGACTTTAAATCTTCTGTAATTGTAAAAGCAGTTGCTTCTAAATGATCTTTTGCAGCACCAATAGTTCCATTTCTATAGACAGGCCTTGTAACGTCTGGGCCAATATAAGAATACGCAACTGTTGTAGCACCTTCTGAAAGGAGGTTTTCAGCTTGCAAGGCATCCATCCACATTTTCCAATCTTCACCTCCCATAACAGTAACTGTATTTTCAATATCTTCTCCTTCCGCAGGGTTGATAGAAATTTCTGATACATTTCCGGTATGAAAATCTACTGTCTTATTTGTAAAAACTTCTCCGATAGGTTTTAACACAGATTTGAATCTTTTTCCACTATTTGGATGCGTTCTTACAGGCGAAGCCAAACTATAAATCACTAAATCTATCTGACCTAAATCTTCTTTAATTAAGTCTACAACTTGTTGTTTTATTTCATTTGAGAATGCATCACCATTCACACTTTTAGCGTAGAAACCTTGTTTATGAGCATGTTTTTCAAAAGCGGCAGTATTGTAATATCCTGGAGAACCTGGTCTTCCTGCAGTTGGTGGCTTATCAAAATAAACACCAATTGTTGCTGCTTCTGATCCGAATGCACTTGTAATTCTAGAGGCCAAACCAAAGCCTGTAGAAGAACCTAAAACCAATACTTTTTTGGCTCCTTCAATTTTTCCTTGCGTTTTGATATATTCTATTTGATTCATTACGTTTTGCTCACAGCCTGTTGGATGTGATGTTAAACAGATAAATCCTCTTGTTCTTGGTTCTATAATCATATTTGTATGTTTTTTAATTTGATAAAAAAGAATTCACATTCTTTTCAATTCTATGCATTACGTTATCTGTCGTTGCTTTTACAAAAACTTCTCCCGTAATTTGTTCGTATAACTCTATATATCTGTTAGAAATCTCGCTGATTTTAGCCTCAGACATTTCTGGTATTTGTTGTCCTTCTAAGCCTTGAAATCCGTTTTCAATCAACCATTGTCTCACAAACTCTTTAGATAATTGTTTTTGAGGTTCCCCTTTATCTTGTCTTTCTTGATACCCTTCTTCATAAAAATAGCGAGAAGAATCTGGAGTATGAATTTCATCAATTAATACAATTTTTCCTTCTTTTGTTTTTCCGAATTCGTATTTCGTATCTACTAAAATTAGACCACGAGAAGCCGCTATTTCTGTTCCTCTTTGAAAAAGTTTTCTTGTATAGTCTTCTAAAATTAAATAGTCTTTTTCAGAAACAATGCTAGTCGATAGAATCTCTTCGCGAGAAATATCTTCATCATGATCTCCATTATCTGCTTTAGTTGATGGGGTAATTAAAGGTTCAGGAAATTTATCATTTTCTTTCAAACCTGCTGCCATGGTAACACCGCAAAGTAGTCTTTTTCCTAATTTATATTCTCTAGCCGCATGACCAGATAAATAACCACGAATAACCATTTCTACTTTAAAAGTTTCGCACAAATGACCAATTGCTACATTCTCATCAGGATTTGCTAACAACCAATTCGGAACAATATCTGCCGTATTATTCATCATTTTAGTTGCAATCTGATTTAAAATCTGCCCTTTAAAAGGAATTTGACGCGGTAAAACAACATCAAAAGCAGAAAGTCTATCGGTAGCAATCATTACTAAAAGAGTATCATTAATATTGTAAACCTCTCTTACCTTACCTTTATAAACAGATTTTTGATTGGGAAACTTAAAGTTAGTTTCGTTAATTGTATTCATTCTTGGTTAATTGTTTGTTGGTTGTTCTTTGTTAATTGCTGCAAAAATAGTCTAAAGACTATTAACCAACAACAAAAAATAAAACCCTATTCTGTTTCTATGCTTTTGTAAGCGCTAATGATACTTCTAACTAACTTATGGCGTACTACATCTTTGTCATCTAAAAAGACTTGTGCAATACCATTTATATCCTTCAATGCTAATAAAGATTCTTTTAAGCCAGATACTTGTTTTCTTGGTAAATCTATCTGACCAGGATCTCCGGTGATGATAAACTTTGCACTTTTACCCATTCTAGTTAAAAACATTTTCATCTGATTGTGCGTAGTATTTTGCGCTTCATCTAAAATTACAAAGGCATTGTCTAAGGTTCTACCTCTCATAAATGCCAAAGGTGCAATCTGTATTATTCCTTTTTCTATGTAAGATTCTAGCTTTTCATGTGGTATCATATCTCTTAATGCATCATATAAAGGTTGCATATACGGATCTAACTTTTCTTTTAAATCTCCTGGAAGAAAACCTAAATTCTCTCCAGACTCTACCGCAGGTCTTGTTAAGATAATTTTTCGAACTTCTTTTTCTTTTAATGCTCTTACGGCTAATGCAACTGCTGTATAGGTTTTACCCGTTCCTGCCGGCCCAACAGCAAACAACATATCATTCTTATCCATTAGCACAACCATTTTACGCTGGTTTTCTGTTTGTGGTTTTATCAACCTTCCTGCAACACCATGTACTAAAACATCTTTAACCCTTTTAGAAGCTACTGCTTTTTCCTCTTTCCCATTCGAAGTTAAAATACGCTCCATGCTGTTTTCATCTAACTTATTGTACCTATTGTAATACTTTATCAAACGCGTTAGACGAATTTCAAATTCATCTAAAAGAGCTGACTCTCCAAAAATCTTCAATTGGGTACCTCTAGCAACAATTTTAATTTTAGGGTAATATTTTTTTAAGGCTTCTATAGTACTATTATGTGCTCCAAAGAAGTCTTTGGGGTTTATTTCTTCTAACTCTATAATGCGTTCGTTCAAATGTTTATTTTTTTTAGAGATTAATGTCCATTTTATTTAAATTAAAAATAGCGAATTAAAATTCAAAATTCATTAGATTTGCTTAAAATAATTAATAACTTTTACACAATTAATTAAACGTAAAGCATCTCATGGCATTTATAACGCTTACTACAGATTTCGGAACAAAAGACCACTTTGTAGGTGCTGTAAAAGGAGCCATATACACAGAACTTGCAGATGCTAAAATTGTAGATATTACGCATGAAATAGCGCCTTTTAATATTACAGAAACTGCATATATACTAAAAAACTCTTATAAAAGTTTTCCTAAAGGAACCATACATATTATTGGTGTAGACTCAGAACTAAGTAAAGATAACAAGCATATTGCCTTAGAATTAGATGGGCATTTTTTCGTTTGTCCAGACAACGGTTTAATTTCTATGATTGCCTCTGAAATTAAACCTACAAAAATTGTCGAAATTAATATTCATGACAGAATAGAGAGTAGTTTTCCGGTGTTAGATGTTTTTGTTCAGGTAGCTTGTTTTATAGCCAGAGGTGGAAATTTAACAGTTATAGGCAAAGTAATTAAGGGATTTAAGAAATTAATAGAAATTCAGCCAAAAGTTAATCAGGCCCAAAACCAAATTATTGGAGGTGTGTTATATATTGATAATTACGGAAATGTAATTACAAATATTAGCCAAAAAATGTTTCAGGAAATTGGAAAAGGAAGAACTTTTAACGCAACCGCGAGACGGTATTCATTTTCTAAAATATTTACAAAATACAATGAAGTTACTCATAACAGTTTGCATGAGAGCCATCAATATGACGGCCATAAATTAGCTATATTTAACGCCGCAGGATATTTAGAAATTGCTATTTACAGAAGTAATTTAGATACTGTTGGTGGTGCATCTTCTCTTTTAGGATTAAGCTATAGAGATCAAATCACCATCGATTTCACAAATGATAAGAAACCTGAATTTACACCAATCTCATAAGTATGTTTGTAAGAATTGTAAAGTTAAGTTTCCATCAAAAATACATCCCTACCTTTTTAGAAATTTTTGAAAAGAAAAAACAGTTTATTAGAGCGTCTAAAGGATGCACTTTATTAGAGTTATATCAAGATAAAAATAATCCTGATATCTTTTTCACATACTCGTATTGGAACAAAGAAAGCGATTTAGAAAACTACAGAAAGTCTGCCCTTTTTAAAGATGTTTGGGCAAAAACAAAAGTATTTTTTAATGACAAACCGCTTGCATGGAGCGTTGATAAAAAAGTAAGTTTACAATAAGAAACAAGCAAAATAATATAAAAATGGCATTCAACTTTACACCATTTCCAGTTTTAGAAACGGAAAGATTAACATTAAGAGCATTAGAATTAAACGATGCAAAAGCCATTTTTGGTTTGAGAACAAACAAAGAGGTAAATACCTTTATAACTAGAACTATGCTAAACAATCTTTCTGAAACGAGAGCTCTTATAGATAGTATTTCTAATTCAATTGCTAATAATACCCGTATTTTTTGGGTTTTAGAATCTAAAGATACTGCTGAATTGCTAGGTTCCATATCTTTAAATAATTTCGAAACTGAAGAAGATTATGCAGAAATTGGATATGACATGCACCCAGATTTTCAAGAGAATGGTTATATGAGCGAAGCTTTTAAAGCAATTTTAAATTTCTCTGCAAAGCAAATGGATTTAAAATTTGTAGAAGCCTTTACACATCAAAATAATATTGCTTCGGTGGCGTTATTAGAGAAATATAACTTTGAATTGCAGCCAGACAGAAAAGATGCGAATGTTAAGGATAACCAAATTTATAGATTTGCTGTTGACGTCTAGTTTTTAATTAACACAAAGCAAAAGAAATACCAATAAAAAATCACACATTGATCGCTATTTTAAAAAAAGAATTTAACTCGTTTTTTGCAAGTCCCATTGCGTATTTAGTCATTGGAGTTTTCTTGTTGATTAATGGATTGTTCTTGTTTATTTTTAAAGATGATTTTAACATCCTAAACGCTGGCTTTGCAGATTTAAATCCGTTTTTCTATCTAACACCTTGGGTATTTATATTCTTAATTCCGGCAATAACTATGAAAAGTTTTGCTGATGAATTTAATAACGGAACCATAGAACTTTTAAAAACAAAACCAATTTCTAATTGGCAAATTGTGTTGGGTAAATTTTGGGCTGCACTTTTACTCGTTGTAATAGCCTTAATACCAACAATTACGTATGTGTATACGATACATCAATTAGGAAACCCTATTGGGAATATCGATTTTGGAGCTATCATTGGCTCTTATATTGGTTTGTTATTTTTAGCCGCAACCTATACTGCAATTGGATTATTTACTTCAACACTTTCTAAAAACCAGATTGTAGCGTTTGTTTTAGGAGTTTTTAGTACGTTTTTTCTTTTCTACGGATTTGATGCAATTTCTAATTCGTTTGACAATAATTTAACCATTCAACAAATAGGTATTAACGAACATTTTAAAAGTATTTCTCGCGGAATTATAGACACTAGAGATCTTGTCTATTTTACAAGTGTTACCATCTTCTTTTTATTCATTACTAAAACACGTTTAGAAAATGAATAAAAAAATTAAAAATAGCAGCATTTTAATACTTTTTTTAATCGTTTTAAACGTTGTAAATCAATCTTTCTACAAGCGTTTCGATCTTACAAAAGACCAACGATATACGCTTTCAAAAACCACTACCAACATCATTTCTAAGATTGATAAAAATTTATTTATAACTGTATATTTAGAGGGCGATTTCCCATCAGAATTTAAAAGACTGCAACTAGAAACACGCCAGTATTTAGAAGAATTGGTTGCTACAAACCAAAATATAAAAATCACTTTTCAAAATCCGGATACACAAAGAGAAGCACTCGTTAAAAAAGGGATGCTGCCAAGTCGATTAACCGTTGAAGAAGATGGTAAAATGTCTGAAGCCATTATTTTTCCATGGGCAGCAATAAATTATGGTAAAAAAACATCCATTGTTTCTTTACTTCCGACTGCCATTGTAGCTTCTCAAGAAGCGCAATTGCAAAGCGCTATTGAAAATTTAGAATATAGTTTTTCAAATGCCATACATTCTGTAAACCAAAAAGAACAAAAAAAAATAGGCATACTTTCTGGAAATGGAGAACTAGAAGACATTTACCAATATAGTTTTTTAAGTGCTCTTGGTAAAAAATACAGATTGGCAAAATTTAGTTTAGATGCTACAAAAACAAATGCCCCAGAAACTTTAAAAGATTTGCTGCAGTTAGACTTGGCAATTATTGCAAAACCTACAGAGAAATTTACAGACAAAGAGAAATTTGTCCTAGATCAGTTTATTGCTAATGGCGGAAAAACTTTGTGGATGTTAGACAATGTACAAGCAGACCAAGATAGCTTAAATGCTAACGGAAAAATGTTAGCATATCCTAGAGATTTAAACCTAACAAACTTATTATTTAGTTACGGAATTAGAATTAACAACACGCTAATTAAAGACTTATATTCGGCACAAATACCTGTGGCAACAGGTCAAGTTGGCAACCAACCCCAGTTTAAAAATTTAGAATGGTTTTACCACCCACTAGTTGGCGGAAACCCGAACCACCCAATTACTAAAAACAATGCCCCTGTAAGGTTACAATTTGCAAATCAAATAGATACTTTAAAAAATAATATTAAGAAAACACCTTTATTGGTAAGTTCTTTGTTAACTAAAAAAGTAGGAACACCAACATTTATAGCATTACAATCTATTGCAGAAGAAGTTGTTGAATCTGATTATAAAGGCGGAAATCAGTTGTTTGCGGTCTTATTAGAAGGTACATTTAATTCCGCTTATAAAAACAGGATACACCCTTTTAATACAGCACTTTTTAAAGGCCAATCTGTAGAAAATAAAATGATTGTAATTGCTGATGGTGACGTTGGAAAAAATCAACTATTAAAAAACAAACCATACGATTTAGCCTCTGATAAATGGACGAACCAACAATTTGGAAATAAAGATTTTTTACTAAACTCAGTAGCTTATTTATTAGATGATTCTGGCCTAATTAATCTAAGAAACAAGTCTTTACAAATACGAATGCTAGACAAACAAAAGGCTTTTAAAGAACGTACTTTTTGGCAGTTTTTTAATGTAATATTGCCCCTTTTATTATTGTTTGGATTTGGATTTGGATTTGCATTTTGGAGAAAGAAAAAATATTCTAAATAACCCCTTAATTTTATAAATTTTCGCTGATGATTTCACTGTTGATGTATGTAATACAGAAATTAGCGAATGAAATGCAACGCATTACAGCATTTTTAGTTTTTAGTTTTTAGTTTTTAGTTTTTAGTTTTTAGAAAAATAAATTGAATGAGAACTAAAAAATAATCTTAAAACGCTGTCAATCTAATTACTTGTATTAAAAAGCAGGTCGTCATGAATAAATTCATAGCCTAATACTCTTTGAACTTTCTCTGAAGAAATTATTTTCCACTCATATACTTCTGGTGTTTCAAATTCTGGTTCTTTAAAACCAGCACTTAATTTTGCAATGCTGTAAAACTCTTTTCTTGTTGGATGATGATTTGCACAAGCATTAAAAATAGTATTCCAGCAATTCTGTGCAATTACTTCCTGTATAATCTCCATGCAATCTTCTCTGTGAATCATATTCACAAAACCTTTTGGTTGCGGAATTGCACGGCCGTCTTTAAACCAGTTTGCAGGACTTCTATTACCACCAAATAATCCAGAAAAACGAATAATTGTTGTTTCAAAAAAAGTGTTCTCTTTAAATAAATTTTCGATAACAGTAAGTGGTGTATTTAAAACAGGATCTTCTTCTGTCATTACTTTATTCAATTTGCCATACACAGAAGTAGAACTAATAAATACCACTTTTTGAATAGTAGATTCTTGTATTTGTGCAATCAAACGCTCAAAACCATCCATATCTTTAGAAGTAATTGCGATAATTAAAATATCGGCATCTAAAAAAGCATCAAACTCCTCAAAATCAGAAATATTTACTAAATAGGTATCTATGTCTAAAGCTTCTAAAACGGGGACTTTCTCTTCAGATGTTGTAGATCCTTTTACAGAAAAACCGTCCTCTATAAAGGAAGTTGCCAAAGGTTTCCCTAACCAACCACACCCCAAAATACTTATATTATTCAAAACTTTATGCTTTAATATTTAACAATTTTCTTCATCGCAACAGTTGTCTTCTTTTATCAATTTGCAGGAAACTACGGCCAACAAAGCCCCTAAAATAGGTGCAACAATATATAACCAAAGACCCTCTATATTACCAGAAACAATATTGGGTGCAATAGAACGTGCAGGATTCATAGAAGCATTTGTAATAGGACCTGCAAACATTGCTTCTAACAACACCACAGCACCTACTGCAATTCCAGCAATAATACCCATTTCTTTACTTCCAGTAGAAACATTTATAATAACCACCATTAAGAAAAAGGTTAACAACAGTTCTAAGACAAAGGCACGCCAAACGTCTACTGTGGGTATGGTTGCTCCTAAATATTCACTTGCAGGAAATAGAAACCACAACACCAAACTAGCTACAAAAGCACCTAAAACCTGAGCAGTTATATATTTAGGAACCTCTTTCCAAGCAAACTTTTTAGCATACGCAAATGCAATGGTTACTGCCGGATTAAAATGTGCACCAGAGGTTTCGCCAAAGGCATAAATCATTGCCATTACTATCAAACCCCAAGTAATTGCAATACCAACATGTGTTACTTCACCTCCGGTAACTTCATTTACGGTCATGGCTCCCGTTCCACAGAAAATCATAGAAAAAGTTCCTATAAATTCAGATATGTATTTTTTCATTTTATATTATAAGATAACAAAGATACATCCCTTTATTTTAAGAAATAGTTAACATTTATCGTTTTCTGAAATTGTAAGTTTGAATAAATTAAATTTAAAAAAATCATGAAAAAAATACTACTAAGTTTATTTGTACTTGCAGGAATACTTACTACAAATGCACAAATTGAAACACCGGCACCGAGTCCTGCTCAAAAAATAACACAAAAAGTTGGTTTAACAGAGGTAACCGTAGACTACTCTAGACCAAGCATGAGAGGAAGAACAATCTTTGGTGGTTTAGAGCAATATGGAAACATTTGGAGAACGGGTGCAAACGCAAGAACCAAGATTACATTTTCTTCTGATGTAACCATCGCCGGAAATACCTTGGAAAAAGGAACCTATGCTATTTTTACAAAACCAGGTGAAACTTCTTGGGATATTTACTTCTACACGGAATCTAAAGGAAGCGGCGCACCGAAAACCTTGGATATAGAAAAAGTTGCTGTACAGATAAAGGTAACGCCTAAAAAATTACCAATAAAGGTAGAAACGTTAACAATAACGTTTGATGATCTTACAAAAAATACAGCATTCTTTAATTTAAGTTGGGAAGCTGTTTCTGTAGGTTTTACCTTTACAACACCAACAGATATGATGGTTACAAAAAGCATAGATACTGCAATGGCTGGCCCTTCTGCACAAGATATGTTTAGTGCTGCAGTGTATTATTTACAAAACGAACAAGACATAAACAAAGCAAAAGTATGGATAGATAAAGCTGTTGAAATGACTGCTGCACAGCCACGTTTTTGGTACCTAAGACAACAATCTTTAATACACGCAAAAGCAGGAAATACAAAAACGGCAATTGCTGCTGCAAAAATGTCTTTAGAATTGGCAACAAAAGCAGGGAATGACGCGTATATAAATATGAACACTGCCTCTTTAAAAGAATGGGGTGCAATCTAAGTATTCTAGTACCCTTTAAAATAGTTAAAATCTCAAGTAAATGCTTGAGATTTTTTTTTGTTTTAAACTTACTTCCTTTTTATTGAATAACACGAGTGCTTGAAAATGGAACTAATCTTGCACACTAATGTTGCTAAACATGAAACAATTCAAGAAGCGACGATGGTAAAATTGATCTTTAAAAAACACTTTTTGAACTGAATTAAATGTAAAATTTTCTATTACATGTTTATATTAAGGGCAAATACTATGAATAACACGTCAGCACTAAAACATGTGTTTTAAGCCGCTTTAAATAATTAATAAAAGGAATAAAAGTTCCTATTATCCGGTAATAGAATACTGTAAACGAGAACTTTGTGAATCATATAAACAGTTAGAGACAATTAGAGCCCAATGAAGACAATTACATTACCCTACGAATTAAATTTGAGTTCTTCGAAGTCTATTATGGTTTATGATTATGAAAGCAGTACTGAAATATCGAAACAACAAATCTTATTAAATAAAAATACGTTTAGCTTTCTTCAAGAAGGAACTAAAGAAGTGTTTTTTGATAATTCAACATATGCGATAGATAATTCTCAATTTCTTTTAATGAAATCTGGACATTGTTTAATGACTGAAAAGCTTTCTAGCAATTCAAAATATTATCGGAGCATTCTATTTTTCTTTTCCAACGAAGATGTTTTTCAGTTTGTAAGAAAGTTTAAATTAGAAACATCTAATTCTAAAACACCATACTCAACTTATTCATTTAAATACGATTCATTTACAAAAAGATTCGTTAATAGTCTTTTAGGTATATCAAAGCTTTCAAAATCAATTCAAGAAAACATTCTAAAAGCAAAGTTTGAGGAAATAATGCTATATCTAATAGATCTAAAAGGTTTAGATTTTCTTTATTCATTAATTAATAATAGTGACAATCAAAATCGAAAATTTATCCAAACAATTGAAAGCAACAGGTTAACTAAACTAACAATAAAAGAACTGTCATTTTTAACTAGCATGAGTGTGTCGACTTTCAAAAGAGAATTTGAGAAAAATTTTCACAGTTCACCTAGCAAGTGGTTTCAGGATAAGAGACTTGAGTACTCAGCTTTTTTATTAAAAAGCTCATCTAAGAGACCTTCAGATATTTTCGAGGAAATTGGATATAAGAACCTCTCAAACTTCATTCAAGCCTTTAAAATTAAATTTGGAGTTACACCAAAACAGTTTCAATCAAATTGACCATTTATCACTACTTTTTGAACTGAATTAAATGTAAAATTTTTTGTTACATGTTTAATTTAGTGTCAGAAAAAATCGGGGTTAATTTTTTTTAAAACACAGTAGGGCCCAATATTTAAATAAAAGAAAAAAAACAACATACAAAAGGAAGAAAAGTTCCTGTTCTCTAGAAATTAAATCCTCTAAACAAGAGGTTTATGTCTCAAATTCCAGTTGTGTGCAATATGAAAACTCAAAACTTAGGTGAATTCTAACGTTAAAAATTCACTACCCTCTTTTTACATATTTGGCTTTCCTCTTTTAGTGCTAGATATTGTTTAAAAGTGAATTTTTTGAATCCTATTTTTTAAATATTTATGAATTCTATTTTTAGTAAACAATTTTAAATATTATTAAATGAATAAAATTACAGTTAGTTCAATTTACCTTGCAATATTTCTCTTATTTTCTAGTTGCTCCTCTGTTAAAGTTATAGACTCGTGGAAAAGTGATAGCATTTCAACTATAAAAGATAACAATTTTATAGTTGTCGCTAGAGCCAATAATCTTCAAGCGCAGATTGCTTTTGAAAATGAAATTGTCAAGCAAATGAAATCGAATGGTTACCAGGCGACAGCTAGCTATTCTATATTTGGTGAAATGAAACCCAACGAGCCAGAACTTGAATCCGATAAAGAAAAATTTAAAAAGATCTTGGAACTTGAGGGATTTAATGCTGTTATTCTTACTGTAATGAAAGATTATCAAGAAGAAACAAGACTAGAAAAAGAAGGTGGTTATTATACTGGAGGTAACTACTATGGATATTATCCAAGATATTACAGTAGTTTTTACCCATATTATTATAACCCTCTGTCTAACCATTCTTTGGGTAATTATTCAGAAGAGATCTACTCTACTAGCGTCTCAAAATTACATTATGTAGGAGAGAGCTACTCTACTAACGTCTCAAAATTATATATTCTAGAAACTACTATTTACAACCTTGATGAATCTGAAGAGAACCAGTTAGTTGCTGTGATAACATCAAAAATTGACAATCCAGAAACCGCTAGCGGGGCGGCGAAAGAATATGTGAAAGAAATATCTAAAAAATTAAAATAACAAAGAATCTAAAACAGACTCTTTTAAATTAAAAAAAAAATAAAATGAACACAGAACAAATCTTAAATCAAATTATTGAAATCACTACAGAATTTGGACCAAAACTAATAGGCGCTATTGTAGTTTGGATACTGGGTAATTGGATTATTCAGGGACTTAAAAAAGGGTTCGGTAGCATACTAGAAAAAGGAAATATAGACCAATCATTAAAGCCCTTTCTTAAAGGAATTATAGGAGCACTTCTAAAGGTAATGCTTATTATAAGCGTATTGGGAATGCTTGGTGTTGAGATGACCTCCTTTATAGCACTTTTAGGTGCAGTTGGTTTGGCTGTTGGTATGGCACTGTCAGGTACTTTGCAGAATTTTGCAGGTGGAGTTATGTTATTAATTTTTAAACCTTTTAAAGTTGGTGATCTAATTGATGCACAGGGATATTTGGGAAGCGTAAGTGAAATTCAAATTTTCAATACCATATTAAAGACCCCTGATAATAAAACAATCATTATTCCGAATGCAGGATTGTCTAACGCTGCAATGACAAACTATTCAACCGAAAAACGAAGAAGGGTGGACTGGACTATTGGAATAGGCTATGGTGATGATATTGTAAAGGCAGAGCAAGTAATTAGAGAGCTTTGTAAGCAAGACAGTCGTATTTTAAAAAAACCAGCTGTGTTTGTTGCTGTTTCTGAATTAGCCGACAGTTCTGTGAACCTTACTGTTAGAGCATGGGTGAAAGCTGAAGATTATTGGGGCGTATTTTTTGACATGAACAAAAATGTATACCAGGTGTTTGACCAAGAAGGGTTAAATATTCCGTATCCACAAATGGATGTACATGTACATAAAAAAGAGGTACAATAATAGGCTTGATATTTTTAGAAATTTACGTTTAGAAAGCCTAAAACAGCATACAGTAAAAAAGACTCTTTACATACAATGAAACCTAATATTGAAGCATTTTAAATCATAAAAACTGCTACAACAAGGCCTATAAAAATAGCGGTTTTAGTACTTAAAATCCGCTATTTTTCTTGTGCTAAAGCTTGTGTTTTATTCTAAGAAAACACATCGCTTGAACTAAAAAAGATGATAAAAAAAAGCCTTCTTTTTGTACTACTTAATTTTAGCTTGTTATTACAAGCCCAAGAAAAAAATCATATTAGTATAGATCCGTTTTTGCCAGTTTTTGGCACCATACAAGTACACTATGAAAGAGGAATTAATGAGAATATGAGTCTTAGTTTATCTCTTGGTTTTAAAGCATCTTCTGGAGTTTTTAAACTTCAAGGCTTAGATACAGAAAAAATAATTACAGATGATTTCAATTTTAAAGGCATTAAAATAATGCCTGAATATAGATGGTATTTTCAAAATCAAGGACTGTCAGGATTTTTTACTGGAGCGTATTTTAAATACCAAAATTATACAAATGCTATCGATGGCAGCTATATAGACAATGCTTCCGAGACGAATACCATAGATCTTGAAGGGAAAATTAAAACCGTAGCCTTGGGTTTACAATTAGGCTACAAACTAATTGTAAAAAAACAATTCTTTATAGATTTTTTAATCATTGGCCCAGGGTTAAGCTTTAATACTTTTGAAATAAAAGAAAATGCGCCCATTCCTGATGGTTTTTATAATGATTTATCGGAAGCAATTTCAAATTATGGGATTTTTGGTTTTATAGATACCAATTTTAAAATAGATGCAAATCAAAAGAGTGCAGCAAAAATGTTACCTGCTTTTAGATATGGCATAAAGTTAGGGTATCGATTTTAACACAGTATCTTAAAATTTGTTTTTCATACTACTAAATGAAATATGATTGTGTTCACAAAAGCAAAAGCACAACACCCTATATAATTTATTGCTTGGTTTTAACGTACTTCCCAAAGGCCCCAAACTACCGCTCTTACCTCCTGTTTTATGTAGCAACACTCGTGCATAAAAAACGCACCTGATCTAACACACTACCCTTTGCTACAGATTAAACAATCAAAAAACAGCTCTGCTGTAATTGACCGTTTATCACTACTTTTTGAACTGAATTAAATGCAAAATTCTCTGTTACATGTTTACATTCATTAAAAATACTGTGAAAGATATCACATGCACGAACACATGTATTTAAAGCCTTTTAAATAAGGGATAAAAGGAAGAAAAGTTCCTGTTATCCGGAAATTAAATCCTGTAAACGGGAACTTTGTGCATCATATAACCAGTTAGCACCAATTAAAAAAAACATATAAAATGAAATTAGTATTCATAAGCATAATTTTCACTTTAATATCAACAGCTGGAATTAGTCAAAACAAAACCTATATTTCAACTAAAAAAGCAGTAGCTGATATTAATTTTATGATTAAAACTATAGCAGAAATTCACTACAACCCTTACTTTAAAATAGAGAAAGAACAATTCAACGTAAATAAAGAGGAATTGTTAAATGAATTTGATAAAGATTCTATTTCACTTAAAAAGTTTGTGAGAACAGGGATGAAACTAGCTGCTCAAATGAGTGGCGGACACACCTCTATGGACTGGCAAAATGAGAGCCTTTTTCCCGAATTGATGTCATATAATTTTATTCCTTTTACTGGTAAACTATCAAAAGATAAACAATACTTAATTGTAACTCGTTCCGCTACTCAGGATATAAAAAAAGGCAGATTAATTAAATCAATAAATGGAGTAAAAGTAGCTGATCTATACAAAGAATGTATGAGTTACATCGGTGGTATTGAGTCCTTCAAAAATGTCTCTTGTGAAAAAGTTTTTCCACTGTATTTATTTTTCACTGATATGATTTCAGCCCCTTATGCTATAGAGTTAGCTAATACAGAAAAAGTACTTGAAATAGCAGGATTGGATGTCTCTACTTTAAATGCATTTATCAGTCAAGATCAGCAAAAAGAGAATTACATTTTCGAGATTGTCGAAGACAACATTGGTCTTATTTCCTATAACAGCTGTACAGACTATGAAGGTTTTAAAATATTCTTAGAACGAACCTTTAATAAGATCAAGGATCAAAATATCAATAAGCTAATAATCGACATTAGAGAAAACTCTGGTGGTGATTCTAGATTGAATGATTTATTACTGTCTTATATCACTACAATGCCCTATCGACAATCAAGCGGTAGATATTGGAAAGTGAGTAATCAAGCCAAACTTGCTTATAAAAATAATCCTGTATATGAGAAGAATTTTGGAAAAGAGTTTTTGAAATTATATGATGAATCCGAAAATTTGTCAATAATTGAATCGTTTGATGATGCATTAATTCAACCAATAAAACCAGAAAATTATTTTACTGGTAAAACTTGTTTTTTAATAGGACCCAATACTTTCTCCAGCGCTAACTTTTTAGCTGATGCTATAAAAACTTATAATCTAAGTACTTTGATTGGCTTGGCAACTGGTGAATTGACAAATGACTTTGGAGAACTAATAGATTTCACACTTCCAAATTCAGGTAATTACATCTACGTAAGTTCAACTTATGACATTGGTGCTAATGGAGATCCTGGCGTTTACCAACCTGTTTATCCACATATTAAGACCGAAGAAAATGCTCTGTTATATTCATTAGACTGGATAAAGTAAAAAAAGGTGCTAACAATGTATATAAAAAATAGGCGAAACATTAATAAAACCAAGGTTTTTGACTCGTATCAAGCCTTGTGCTTAATCGAAATTTTGGAGCTTCGTAACCACCTACTTTTCATATACTAACCGTTGTGCATAAGCTGAAAAAAACAAATGAATGTTAGAATTAGAACCTGAATATCTGAATACTATCGCAAATCAATTAATATTGATAAGTTCACTGTTAAGCGGATTTTCTATTGCCGTCATGGCTAATCTGTTAGTAACGAAATCAGAAAATAAAATTTCAAACAGCATATTAAAAGTTACTACTGTAACTGCTGCTTGTTTTTTAGTAACCGTTTTTTCAATGACCAAAATTGTAATGATGACAACAAAAGGTTATCCTCTGAAATTTGAAAATAGTGCTTTGGATTTTCCTAAAATTGTTGGATTCGCAGCTTTCATACTTGGGATTATTACACTATCAACTCTGATTGCATTATCTGGTTGGACTAAATCAAAAAGGACAGGTATATTTACTACAATAATTGGAATATTGACATTGATAACTATTTTGTTGAATTTATAAAAAGCCTCTGCACAACAAGGTATTTAATGAATGGCTTCCTAACGTCAGCCAAGACATCATACACACACTTGTTAAAAATTGAACGATCAAAAAACAGCACTGCTGTAATTGACCGTTAATCAATTTTTTTTGCTCTCAGAGCTCCAATTTAAATTATAATTTAAGTACTTACTTGTTCCAAATAATAAAATGGAACAAATATTTAGCCTTAATTTATCTCTCCGTCTGCACAAATCTTACATTTGCAATTATAAAATAAATTATTATGAAAAAGTTAGTATACGTTTTATTATTATTTCCTTTATTCTGCTATTCTCAATTAGATTTTAATGGGGTTGTAAAAGATAAAGTTACAGGTACTGAATTAGAGAAGGTACTTGTTATGGTTAAACCCAGAAATGTTAGTAGTAGCGGCTACTATGCAGGAGTTTTTACTAAAGCCGATGGGGTTTTTCAAGTAAGTACCTCGTATAGCCATCCTCTAGAAATTATAATTACTAAAAAAGGATGTACTAGAAAAGTGATAAAAATCAAAAAAGGAGAAACATATTATGATATTGTCATGGAATGTGAATCCGATACTATTGAACAAATTATCAAAGAAAAAACAGCAGATAATGATGGTGATGGAGTGCTTGATATAAACGATAAGTGTAAAGATGTTGCTGGAGATAAAGACAATGAAGGGTGTCCATGGCCAGATGATGATAACGATAATATTTACAACAAAGATGATGCTTGCCCTCAAGAAGCTGGAACAATCGAAAACAAAGGTTGTCCAAATATTGATTCTGATTCTGACGGCGTAGCAGATAAAGACGATATTTGTCCTAATGAAGCTGGAACTGCTGAAACCCAAGGTTGTCCTACTAATCCTAAGTCTGTGGTCGATTTCATTACAAAAGCCGACAACGTAATTTTGTTTTCTGCAAGTAAATCCTTTCTTGACAGTACTCATGATACATTGCTAAACGAAGTTTCAAATCTACTCAAGAAATACCCTAATATTAGTATTCAGATTGCAGGACATGCCTCTAGCGATGGGAGTAGTGCCTATAATCAAAACCTTTCCAGTGAAAGAGCTGCAAACGTAAAAATAGCATTAGTTCAGCAGGGTATTGAATCCTCTAGACTTAAAGTCATTTGGTTTGGAGAAGAAAACCCTACGGAATCTAATGAAACATCTACGGGTCGTGCTAAAAACAGAAGAGTTTTACTCTCTATACAATAGAAAAACTCATGTTATTTTTTAAAAGTTAATTGTAATAGTATTGTTCAAAAACACGCATATATTCTTCTTTTAATTCAGGCATTTCTAAACCTATTAGATATGTTATAAATACAATGTTGGAGGAGTGCTTCATTGCTTTTTCACTTATAATTGCATTCCTAATATTAAACATTCAGAATTATATTCTTATTTTCTATAATGGTCTTTTATTTGGAGTAATATTTTCTGTGCGATTTAATATTATTTAAAAAATCCTGAACGATTGAGAAAAGGATGGTTGAAACTACATTTAGGCAAAATATTAGACCGTTCCATTTCAGTAACAATTGCATTTATACTAGTGAATGGATTTTTTCCAAGTTTTTATGGTTGGTTTATTCCTGGAATTATTGGAGGATTAATAATAGCATATTTGGATGAGAAAAATGAATAAAAAAATAAAAACAGTTGCCAACACCGCATAAAATTAATTGCTGGTTTTAACTTAATTCCCAATGTCCCTAGAAAGACTTTCTTACCTCCTATTTTATTTAGCAACACTCGTGCATAATAAATGCACCTAATCTTACACACTACACTTTGCTAAAAATTGAACGATCAAAAAATAGCAATGCTGTAATTGACCGTTTATCAGTACTTTTTGAACTGAATTGAATACAAATTTTTCTGTTTAATGTTTACCTTTATTTTTTAAACATAAAGAACTGTAAAAGAGAACTTTGCGCCCCATATAATAAGTTATAGCAAATTTGACACAACCTTTTAAACATTGGGTATTTACTTAAAAACTATAATCTATTATGAAAAAAAATGTATGTATTATCTTATTATCAATACTCATTTTGAGTTGTACTTCAGAAGATTACAATATAGAGATGGTAGATATTGAATCTACTTTAATAGCTAAAGACAATCTTTTTGGAAATGGAGGCGAAGGAATTATTGAACAGAATTTGGAAATTACTAACCAAAGCATGTGGAACAATTTAATATCTCAAATGAATTCAGTAAATAATGTTTCTGATAATTTTTCAGAAATAGATATCGACTTTTCTCAATATAAAATTATTGCAATATTCGATAAGATAAAAAGTAAAGGAGGCCATAGTTTGGAATTAAATATAATGTCAAATTCTGAAAATATAATCGTTAACATAAATGATATAAGTCCCAAAGGAAATGCCGCTGCTGTGATTACGCAACCTTACCATATTGTAAAAATTTCAAATTCTAATTTACCTATAATATTTGAATAAAAAACTTGCTACAACACCGTTTATAATTTATTGCCAGTTCTAGCCTACTTGCAAAAATTACTAACGCTAGTTCGTTGCGCTCGGGTCTCGGGAATTTAACATTTAAAAATCGTAACAAAACATGCACTTAACGCGCTAACAAATCAAAAAATACGATGAGAATATTTCACATAATTTTAGTGTTTATTGTTTTCACTGCTTCGTGTACTAACAAAACTAAGAATCCAAATTCAGGTCAAATGCATTTACCAATAATAGGTACTTGGCAATTGATCTCAGGGACAAACATAAAAGGGACAGATACCACATTTACTGATTACACAAAAAATCAAGAAATAATAAAAATAATCAATAGAACTCATTTTGCTTTTATGAGACATGACCTTGGAAAAGATAGCATAGCAATTTTTGTTTCTGGAGGAGGTAGATGTGAAATAGGTGAAAAAAAGTATATTGAATATTTAGATTTTTGTAATTACAGAGAATGGGAAAACAATAGCTTTGAATTTGAATATAATATCAGTGGTGATACACTTATTACAATTGGAATTGAAAAAGTAGATATATTGAATGTAAACTATATTAACATTGAAAAACTAGCTAGAGTAAAAGAATAATTTTTTACTAGTTCTAGCCTATTTATAAAAATCCTCGCAGATTTTCTATTTGCTGAATTAGGTACTTAAAACAATTAACAAACCAAGTAAAAAATCGAAATTCTCGTACTTTAAAACTTTTAACAGATGTACACGAAAAAAGTATATAAAATTAAGAATATGATAAAATGGACTCGTTACGAGACCTTTTTATTTATAACTATAATTACATTATTTGTAGGCCTTTACTATTTATTAGATTTAGAATGGCTAAAAATACCTTGGACACCATTGGCATTAATTGGAACTGCTGTTTCTTTTGTAATTGGTTTTCAAAATAATTCTGCATACGGAAGAATATGGGAGGCTAGACAAATATGGGGAGGTATTGTAAATAATTCTAAAACTTTTGGAATGTTTGTTCAAGATATGATTAGTAATGAACATGCTACAGAAAAACTTTCAAAAGAAGAGATACAAAAAGAAATAAAAATCCTAACCTATAGACATATTGCTTGGATGACAGCTTTAAGACACGCTATGAGAGCGTCTAAACCTTGGGAAACTGTAATACACGAAAAAGCAAATAAAGAATTAATTAAAAAGATCGGTTTTGCACCCCCTGAATGGAGTTCAAATGTCTTAGATGATATGAAACCTTATCTTTCAAAACAAGATATAGACTATACAATGAGCAAAAAAAATAAGCAAACCGCATTACTTTATTTGCAATCTCACCATCTTAAAGAACTAAAAGAAAAAGGAATTCTTTGGGAATTTTCTTTTTTAGAATTAGAAGGCATTTTAAAAGAGATGTTTACCTTACAGGGTAAATCTGAGCGGATTAAAAACTTCCCGTATCCAAGACAATTTGCTACTTTAAATCATTATTTTATGTGGATTTTTGTATTATTATTGCCTTTAGGTCTTGTTCCACAATTCGCGGAAATAGGACAAGAATTGAGTCTCAAACACCCCACAGTTGGGTCTCTTTTTATTTGGTTTTCTATTCCTTTTTATGTTATTGTAGCTTGGATATTTCACACAATGGAAAAAATTGGTAGAACCGGAGAAAATCCGTTTGAAGGTTCTGCAAATGATGTTCCTATTTCTACCATTTCTCGCGGAATAGAAATTGATTTGAGACAGAATTTAGGGGAATCATTAGATGATATTCCAAAGGAATTCCCAATGATTTTTGATATCCAGATGTAAAAATAGAGGTACAAAAAATTAGACTTATCTGAAGGAATATGTTTTCTCGAAACGGTGATTAATAGTGGCCCAATAATCAGAAAAACAATTACAAGATTTTTTTATTTTATACCATAAAGCTTCAGGTGTTTTTTCATTATTGGTTTAAAAATAAAAGGAAAATAAGACAGCATTAACATCATTGGATAACCAAAAGGTAACAATGGACTATCTTTTTTTGATTCAAGAAGGTGAAAAGGCTTTGCACCCATATGATGATGATCTGAATGTCTTGTTAACTCGAACAACAACACTCTTCCAATTAAATGATCTGAATTCCAAGAATGCTTAGGTTGTACTCTTTCATACCTTCCATTTTCTTGTTTTTTTCTTCTTAAACCGTAATGGGCAAAATAATTTTGAGCCTCTAAAACGGAAATACCATAAATACCAGTAATACCATAAATTAGCATCGTATTAAAATTAAAGAAAAAATAAATTGTACTAAGAAATAGTATAGGGATTAACGTATAGATAACCATTGGATTTATGAATTTATTCTTTCCAAGAGCTATTAATCTTTTAGACTCCAACTTCCAAGTTTTAAAATAACCTCCTATCTGAGATCTTAAAGCAAAATAATAAAAATTATCCCCTTGTTTAGCAGAAGAAAAATCTTCTGGCGTTCCAACATCTCTATGATGACCACTATTATGATACGTTACAAAATGATTTTGAATTGAAGTAGTTAGCATAACATGTGCTAAAAACATTTTAAACGGATGGTTGATTTTATGACCTAATTCATGACCAACATTGATGCCATTTACACCTAGAATTGTGCCCATCATAAGCACACATGCTGTTAAATCTAAGGTAGATATATTAGCACTAGAAACTGTAATTAAAAAACTATAAATAACAAAAAGATGCAATGGAACTAATAAATACAAGGTTAGATCAAAGAAAGAAGATTCCTTAGCTAATTCTTTTTCTGCCTTATTCAGATTATAAGAGCTAAGAGGCAGTATTTGCTCTAAAATTGGAACTAAAACATATAAAAAAATCAAACCAAAAAAAGCATAAACACCAGTCGATTTAAATGTAAATAAACCAAATAAAGGAATTAAATATGCACCAAGATATTTAAATTTTCTCATGTCTTTATATTTTTATTTTAATTAATCGAACTAACAATACAAGTATAGTTCTATTTCATCGAAAAAAAAAAGAAAAAACTAAATAAGTATAAACAGTACTGGTACAAAAATAATCTTTATTTTTATTCCCTAATTAGTTTTAATGGGAAGAAAATCAATTGATAGAAGTCGAAAAAACACCACTAATAAAGTAAATAAGTGGTTAGAAATATTGCTATTAAACTTACAAAATAAAGATATTGAGAAACTAACAATGGATGATTTTGCGATACTTGCAAAAAAAAGTAAATCTACTATTTACAGCTACTTTCAAAGTAAAGAAGAAATTTTATTAGCAGCATGTAAAACAAAAGTAGATGCTTTATCTAATTCTGTTTTTAATATTATTGAACAAGATTTAGAAACCTTAGAATTATATGAGTTACTGGTAAAAACATTCGCTGAGGGTACTTCTAGTATCTCTATTTCTTTTTTGCAAAGTATTAAAAAAAGTTACCCAACCTCTTGGTCGGTTATAGAAGTATTTACTGATAATTATATAAATTTATTAAGAGAACAATATAAAAAAGGAATTGAAAAAGGGATTTTCAATACTATTTCGATAGATTTATTAAGTCAGCTAGACAAAATTTTTGTGTTGCAAGTGGTTACAAATCCAAGTATTTTTAATGATAAAGAATATTCAGTAAGTGAATTAATTACCCAATACTTAAATTTAAGACTTACTGGCTTATTAAAGAAATAATAATTAAGGTATTTAATTCTATAGAACTACCAATAAACGTTCAAGAAATAGGATGTTTTAATTTCGTGAAAAAAGACTGCTAAATATAATTTAAGTTTGAATATAATTAAAGGATTCCCATAGATATAAATGTATCATTCAGTTATATGCATCAGCATTAAGCAAATACAGGATTTACAAATTTTCTCAAGAGTTTTCGAGTTTAAATTTTCGATATTTACAATCAAATTCATATACTAACAAGAACTTATTATAAAAATATACGTTTATAAAAATCTCTAGTGATTTCGCACAAATAATGAGAAAAAGAAAAGTGAAACTATAAAAAAAATCACAAAATCGGTTATTAAAAACAGAAGTACAGAAATGACAAAGTAATTAGACGTTACAGTGAACCTTTAAAATTAAAAATTTCAGCCAAACTTAGTATGGAAAGCACACAAAAACTAAACATTACAATTGCATAAAAAAAGCACTCTAAAAAACTAAAAATTCCGATATTGTTTAGTTTCCTCAAAAACATGATCTAGAATTTTTTGATCTACTGCATCAAAAACCAAGTTTTTACGTTTCATTACTGCAGTAACAACTTCAGAAACTTTATTCATTTGAAAGGTTTCATACCCTGCTGCACCTCCCCAGCTAAAAGAAGGAGTGAAATTTCTTGGAAATCCGCTTCCAAAAAGATTTGCACTTACACCAACTACTGTTCCTGTATTAAACATAGTGCTAATAGCACATTTAGAATGATCTCCCATCATTAAACCACAAAACTGCAATCCTGTTTTTGCAAAACGCTCGGTTTCATAATTCCATAATTTTACTTCAGAATAGTTGTTTTTTAAATTCGAATTATTGGTGCCCGCTCCTAAATTACACCAATCACCTATCACAGAGTTTCCTAAATAACCGTCATGGCCTTTGCTAGAATACCCAAAAATAACAGCATTGCTTATCTCACCTCCTACTTTAGAAAAAGGCCCTATGGTAGTATCTTTATAAATTTTTGTACCCATTTTTACAACGGCATTTTCGCACATTGCAAAAGGCCCTCTTATGGAAGAGTTTTCCATAATTAAAGCATCTTTGCCAATATAAATAGGCCCTTCTGATGCGTTTAAAGTAGAAAACAAAATTTGTGCACCTTCTTCAATAAAAATATTTCCTGGATTTATAACTTGTATTC